>OJQX01000360.1_pt1 | contig 29471 bp, 25 predicted proteins | sample 1599031 | NCBI WGS metagenome assembly OJQX01 (sample SAMN03922513, study PRJEB24848) | human gut metagenome | isolation source: stool sample | host: Homo sapiens | place: Germany | collected 2010-02 | reverse complement strand
CGGCACGGAAATCGCTCTTGGAGAAGGTGTCAAAATCCACCTGATCCTGGAACAGTGGCTCGATCTGAACATTGGAAAAATCGATTTTTTCCTCCACAACCGGAGCCGCCTGAATAGCCTCCGCAGGAGCTGAAACTTCCTTGGAAACCTTCTTGTCAGAGTCCAAAGGTTTCATTGTCGGGAACAGGATAACCTCCCGAATCGTATCGGCGCCGGTGAAGAGCATGACGGCGCGGTCGATGCCCATACCCATGCCGCCCGTGGGGGGCATGCCGTACTCCAGCGCGGTCAGGAAATCCTCATCCAGCATCTCCGTCTCGTCGTCGCCCCGCTCGCGCTGCTCGACCTGCTTCATGAAGCGCTCCCGCTGGTCAATGGGGTCGTTCAGCTCGGAATAGGCGTTGCCCATTTCGCTGCGGTTGATGAAGAACTCGAAACGCTCCGTCAGACGGGGATATTCCGGGGACTTCTTGGTCAGAGGGGAGACCTCCACCGGGTACATGGTGATGAAGGTGGGCTGCACCAGATGCTCCTCGACCTTCTGGTCGAAGCAGGCGTACAGGGCATTGCCCCATGTCTTCTCGGCGGCGTCGGCCAGCTCAACGCCAACGGCCTTGGCGGCGGCTACGGCCTCCGCGTCGTCGGTGATGACGCCAAAGTCAACGCCTACGTACTTCTTGACGGCTTCGACCATGGTCAGCCGCGGCCAGCCGGGGGTCAGGTCGATCTTCTCGCCCATCCATTCCAGCTCGTAGCTGCCCATAACCTCCTTGGCGAAGGTGGTGTAGATGCCCTCGGCAATGTCCATCATGTCGTGGAAATCGGCGTAGGCCTGGTACAGCTCCACGGTGGTGAACTCCGGGTTGTGCTTGGGGTCCATGCCTTCGTTGCGGAAAATGCGGCCGACCTCGTACACCCGATCCATGCCGCCCACAATCAGCCGCTTCAGGGGCAGCTCCGTGGCGATGCGCATGTACATATCGATATCCAGCGTGTTGTGGTGAGTGACGAAGGGACGGGCGGCAGCGCCGCCGGCAATGGTGTTCAGCACGGGGGTCTCCACTTCAATGTAGCCCATGCTGTCCAGATAGTTGCGCAGGTGCTTGATGAACTTGGAGCGGATGACAAAATTCCGCTTGACCTCCGGGTTCACCATCAGGTCAACATAGCGCTGACGGAAACGGGCTTCCTTGTCGGTCAGGCCGTGGAACTTGTTGGGCAGGGGCAGCAGAGACTTGCTCAGCAGGGTGACGACCTTGGCGCGGATGGAAATTTCCTCGGTCTTCGTCTTGAAGACCTCGCCCTCCACGCCGACGATGTCGCCAATGTCATACTTCTTGAAGCGGTTGTATTCTTCCTCGCCCAGCTCGTCGATCTTCACGAAGATCTGGATGCGGCCAGCGCGGTCCTGCAGATCGCAGAACATGACCTTGCCCTGACCGCGCTTGCTCATCAGACGTCCCGCGACCTTGACGGTCTTGCCCTCGAAGGCTTCGTAGTCGGCCTTGATGGCAGCGGAATCGGCATTGAGATCGAATTTCGTCTGGACGAAGGGGTCGCGCCCCTCGGCCTGAAGCGCCGCCAGCTTTTCCCGCCGGATATGCATCTGGTCATTCAGAGACAGCTCCGGCTGCGGTACAAACTTTGCCATGGCTCAGCCCTCGCGGGAAACGCTGACCACCTTCATGGTGAAGGAGCCGGCAGGGGCGTTGACGGTGAAGGTCTCGCCCGCGGCTTTGCCGACGACGGCGCGGCCGAAGGGGGAGTCGTCGGAGAGCTTGAACTCCATGGGGTTGGCTTCCTGAGAACCGGTGATGCGGTACTCGGTCTGCTTGCCGTTCTCGTCCTCGACTACCACGGTGCAGCCAAGACCCACCCGGCCGCTGGCCTCGTTTTCGTCCTCGATGATGACGGCGTGGGACAGGACGTCCTCGATCTCGGCGATACGACCGTAGAGCTTGGCCTGCTCGTTCTTGGCGGCATCATACTCGGAGTTTTCGGACAAGTCGCCGTAGGAGCGGGCTTCGGCGATCATGGCGGCGACTTCGCGCTCACGGGTGGTTTTCAGGTAATTCAGTTCCTTTTCCAGATCGGCAAGACGCAGACTGGTGATCTTAAATTCTTTTGCCATATTCAAAATCCTTTCTCAGATAAAAATATCGATAGCTCCAAACATTATAGAAGAATTATGCCCCATAGTCAAGTTTTATTTGCGGTTTTCGGCGAAAGAATGTCCGCCCGCGGGAGAGTCACGGGCGGACGGTAATATGGCGCGGAGTCAGTCACTCACGGCTTCTTCGGTTTCCCCGCGATACAGCCGGACGGTGAAGATCGCGGTCACGATGACGATGGCCGCCAGAATGGCTTCCAAAACGGGAACGGGGACGGCGTCCTTGAGCAGCGCGCCCAGTGCGTCCACGGCGAAGTGGATGCCCATGGCAGCGAGGAAGAAGCCCCGGCGGTGATACCGCACGGCGCGGTACACCAGATACGACAGGCAGATTTGCAGAGCAAACGCAATGAGCCGCTCCACGCCGACCATGTAAAAGAGGTAGGAGGGAAGCGTCCACAGCTGGGAGACCGTCTCCAGAGAAGTCGCCCGGGCGGCTTCGTCCAGCCCGGCGAGGGCGCTTTCCAGCTTGCCGCCGTTGACCATGGCAGAGGTGGCAAGATTGGAGACGCAGGTCAGTCCGCCGACGAACAGCGCCTCAACGCCGCCGTGACCCACGCCGTACATCAGGGCGTTTTCCTTTTCCAGCTGGCTGCCCAGAAAATACTTCATGGCGACCAGTCGCCCGAATTCCTCAAAAACCGCAGCCGCCGCGCCGCCGTACAGGGCGGACAGCCACAGATTGCCCGTCAGTTTCTCCCCAAAGACGGCGCTCATGGCCAGGTGGAGCATCTGCTCTAAGAACATGGCGAAGATGACGAAGGTCACCGCGCCCAGGAGCATGTCGGAAAGCTTCGCGGCGGTTTTGCGTTTCAGCAGAATGCACAGCGCCACGGGCGCTGCTACGCAGAGGAGCAGGCTGACGACCATGCCGGTAATGCTTGCGGAAGATACTGTGTTCATATCGTTTTCTCCTTTCCGTTATAGGCCGGTTTTTTTGACTAGAGTGTCATAGAGACTTCGCGTGCTTTCCGCGCTGCTGCCGCTGAGAACCAGCGTTTTTCCGTTCACGGACAAAATGACGCAGGCTTCCGGACGGTAGTAGGTGTAGCGGGTGTAGGTGCCGAATTCCGCGTTTTCAAACGTTCCCAGCAGCAGCCGGAAGCTGCCTACGCCGTAGGTTCGGGTGCCGTCCACGTTGCCCTCCCGGTATTCGATGCCGTCGATGGCGTCGTATTTTACGGTGAGGTCGTCGAAATAAGAGGCTTCCACGGTAAAGCTGTCGCTGTCGAACCGGTAATGGAGATTGCCGGTGAACAGCATGACCGCGACGAACACCACAATCACCGCCGTGAAGATCAGCATGCCAACGGAGATTTTCTTGGACAGCGGGCCGGGTTCACTTTTCGTCCCGTGGATCCGGTGGTAGCGGTAGGAATAGGCGATGGGAAGGATGGACAGAGCGGCCGCGGCGTTCATGGCTGAAAGCTGATCCCGGGTGGCCTTGTCCCGGACGGCGACCATGACGGGCTTCTGGTTGTTCATGGCGGAGGGGGCGTAAAGTCCGGCCTCCAGCACGGCGTCCAGCAATTTGTCCGGCACCTGCTCGGGGCGGTACTTGCGGATGCTGCGGCGGGTTTTCAGAAGTTCACACATAAAAATTACCTCCTGTTTGTTATCATTCTGATGACGGCACTGTCCAGTGTGCCGTCAGAATAGTCTGTTTTTTCGCAAAGCCCATGGACGCATACAGGCGGATGGCGGGGACATTGTCCGCGTCCACGAGGACGGACATGGCGTTGGGTGCGTTCACTTCCAGCGCCTTTGCCAGCAGCTTCCGGCCGTATCCCATGCGGCGGTACTCTTCCAGAACCAGCAGATCAAATGGTTCGTTCTCCTTGAACGTACAGGTCACATCTATGTAACCGACGACCCTGCCGTCGCGGATTGCGAGGAAGGTGTGGAAACGATCCTGCGCCTGCACGACCTTTTCGCCTGTCCAGTACACATCTTTATTGTGGATGGCGCAGTACTGCTCTGCGTATTGGCCGGAAAGGGGCGCAATGCCGGTGGTGTCCATATCCGGCGCGGGGGCTTCCAGCACCATCTTCTGCTGCTCCGGCTCGAAATCGGCCTTCCGCAGATTCAGCTGTTCCCGCAGCAGGCAGTTGCCGGGATTGAAGACGAAATCGACACCATAACCGGGGAAGTGTTGCTCCAGATATTGGAGCGCTTCCGAATAGGCGGCTTTCTCGCGGGATAAGCCAACCAGCATTTCGGCGTATTGTTCATCCCGAATAACGAGGAATGCGAACAGGCCGGTGAGCGTTTCTTCACAGTAGACGCCAAAGACGCAGTACCGGTCAGGATTTCCGATTGGCCTGACCAGATTGCATTGCACCTGTTCTTCGCTGCTCAGCATGGGAGCTGAAAAGCTGGGGTCACCCTGAAAGCTGGTGGCAAACGTCCGGCATTCGTCATAGGTTTTGACCGGTCGTATCATTTTTTCTCCAGTCTGAAGGTCAGTCCATCATAATATTGTCCGTCAACCTCTTCTGTGCATGAGTCACGATCGCACTCAACAAATCCAAGCTTTTCAAGACAATGAATCATACGAACATTGCCTGACCAGGTTTGCGCGTAAATCTCGTCCTCGCCATTTTTAAAATGGTAATTTATAAAGGCACGCAGAGCGTTTGTGCCGATTCCGTTGCCCCACAAATTGGGTTCGTAAATATCAATGCCGACAGCCAAATGGACAGTCTGCCCATTCTCGGCATTTCTGATCCATTCATAGTTTTCGTCAATGCGATAGGCGCTTACCGAGCCGATATGCCTTCCGTTCCATTCGATTTCGAGCCCGTAACGACGGACATCATCCGGACGATTTTTCCTGGATTCGTAATATTCCGTCCAGCGTTTCCGCTCAGCTTCCGCATCCGTGTCCTCTTTTTCCCAGGGAGCATCCCAGTTTTCCCATTCACGCTCCACGGTGAACCAACGCACATAGTCCTCAATGTCGGACTCGATCATATCCCGAAGGACGATATTTTCAAATTCAATTCTCATAATGAACTCCTCTGATACAATATTGTCAACAATTTCGTCCCCCACCGCGTACATATTATATCACAGGAATTGCTCGATTTTCAATAGGACGCCCGACGGTTTTAACCGCTCATTGATGCAGCCCGAACAGAGGCCTTGCCACCCGCTTGTACAGCAGCATCGTCAGCACGGAGACGACCGCGCCTTTCAGCAGGTTCAGGGGCGCGACGCACAGCAGAACAAAGGTGGAGACATTGCTGACCCCGCCCCGGATGGCCGTTCCCATGGCGATGATGGTGTCCAGCGGAATGCCGTACAGCTGGGCGAACTTGGGCAGAAGATAAACGGCGTTGAAGGCGCTGCCGAACACGGTCATGACCAGCGTGCCGATGGCAAGGCCGATGATGGCGCTGTGCTTGCTCTTGTGGGCGTGGTAGAAAATGGTGGCGGGAAGAACCAGAGAACACCCTACCACGAAATTGGCAAGATCACCTACAAAGGCGGTGGAGGTGCCTTTCAGCAGCAGCTTCAGCAGGATTTTCACGCCCTCGCACACCACCGTCGCGCTGGGGCCTAAGTAAAATCCGCACAGCAGCACGGGCAGCTCGGAAAAGTCCAGCTTATAGAATTCCGGCGCGAGAATCACCAGCGGGAAGTCCAGCACATGAAGCACGGCGGCGATGGCGGCGCTGATGCCGATGATGCTGACCCGCCGGGCGGGGCTGACCTTCCGCTTTTCCGGGAGAAAATGCTCCGCCAGCCGGGCAAGCAGGGCAAGCCCCACCACGATGGCAAGGCTCACGCCTACAAAGGACAGATTGTCTAAAATTTGTTTCCACAGATCGGTCATTGGTATCACCTCAAAACAAAAGTACGCCCTGGGTATATTCCCAGGGCGTGAAAAAACGCAAATATCCTTTGCGTATCTTCTTCCATCCAGACTGTACTGTCGGTATCGGAGTTTCACCGATTCAACGCTGACGCGCTCGCGGACTTGGGAAGTCTTGAATCAAAGCTTCCTTTACCGCCGGTGGGGAATTTCGCCCCGCCCTGAAGATACTGTTCAGTTCGGGTACACAGTAGCACAGAGCGGGGCGCTTGTCAAGAGCGGAATTGTGTGATACCATAGATAAAAAACGCGGCAGCTTCCCCATGTTTACTGGGTCGTCTCCGGCGCGGTGGCGGCGGTCTCCGTGGGGAGACTGGGGGCGGTGGGAGCAGTCGTGGCTTCCGGCATCTTGAAGCCCCGGATCTTTCCCTGCGCGGCGGTGTCCGTCACGTCGCCGCCGATGATCTGGTTTTTGTAGACCAGCAGCGTCGCGTACACCGGCTCGGTAGCGCCGGGGTAGTTGTTGATCTTGTAGACGTAGCGCATGACCTTTTTCCCGGCGTATTCGCTCAGGTCGTAGCCCTGACTTTTTTGCAGGGCGTTGTAGCGCTCGAACACGTCGCTGGACGCGGCGGGAATGCGTACCTGACTGGAATCTGTGGGGGATGTGGTGACGTCCCAGCCGAGATCCGTCAGAAATTTCACCCGGCCGTCGTTGCTGGAAGCTGTGGGCGCGGAAGTCTCGGCGGAATCCCCGCCCCCGCCCAGCAGCAAAATCAGCGCCACGATCAGCGCTGCCACGGCGGCAAGGGCGATCATTACCTTTTTCAGATTGACCTTCGCGGTCATAACCATCATAAAAAATCCCTCCCGGTTCATATTTCGGTGGTACAGCCTATGCGCCGGAACCGGGACGCAGAACGGAGGAGCTATGGAACGACTGGACAAATTCCTGTGCGGCAGCGGCGCGGGCACCCGCTCTCAGGTGAAGGATATCTTAAAAGCGGGGCGGGTGACCGTGGACGGAAATCCTGAAAAGGACGGCTCCCGGAAAATCGACCCCGCTGTCCACACCGTTACACTGGACGGGCAGCCTTTAGGCGGAAAGCGCCGGATGGTGGTGATGCTCAACAAACCGGCGGGCTACGTCACGGCCACGGAGGACGCGGCGAAGAAGACCGTCATGGAGCTGCTGCCGGAGGCGTGGCGGCACATGGATTTAAGGCCCGTAGGCCGTCTGGACAAGGCCACCGAGGGGCTGCTGCTGTTCACCAACGACGGCGAGCTGCTCCACCGGCTGATATCCCCAAAGAAGGAAGTGGCGAAAGTCTACTACGCCCGCCATGAGGGGCAGGCAAATGCCGACGACATATCCGCCTTTGCCGCGGGCCTGACCCTCCGGGACGGCACGGTATGCCTGCCCGCGCTTCTGGAGCCGCTGGGGCCGGGGGAGAGCCGGATCACCGTCCGGGAAGGGAAGTACCATCAGGTGCGGCGGATGATGGCGTCCCGGAACATGACCGTGACTTATTTGGAGCGCCGACAGGAGGGAACGCTGACGCTGGGCGATCTGCCGAGAGGCCGGACCCGGGAGCTGACGGAAGGGGAGATCGCCCTGCTGGAAGGCAAAACCCAGCCCTGAACGGTCATTTTGATGGAAGATACAGCCTTTCGGGGAAGCGCCTTCCGGGAAACCTTGGTATATTACCTAAAAAACATAAGAGATTTTGCAATAAAATGTCAAAAGGCACTTGCAATGTGCGCAAAAGCTGTGTATAATAATAATGCGTTTTTGTGAAATGCGCATTTATGCAAGATACTAAGGAGTGACTGTAGATATGTCCAACAGCGTTTTTCAGAGTGTCATTGTTCAGTTGCGGGATATTACGGACCGCAGCTTCGGCGTGATCGATACCGAGGGGTGCGTGGTTTCCTGCACCGATATGTCCATTCTGGGTGAGCGCTGGACGGACGCCGCGCTGAAGGTGAGTGGCGCCGCCGACAGCATCGTCACCTTCGGTCAGCGCAGCTTCAAGGCCATTCTGGGCAATTCCAATGTGCTGGAATATGCCGTTTTCTGCTCCGGCGACGACGAGACTGCCCGCAGCTTCTGCCAGATGGCCTATATCGCCCTAAACGATGCCAAGACCTTCTATGAGGAGAAGCACGACCGGGGCACCTTTGTGAAAAATATCATCATGGACAACATTCTGCCCGGTGATATTTACATCCGCGCCAAGGAGCTGCACTTTGCCACCGACGCGCCCCGGGCGGTGTTCCTCATCCGTCAGGTGGGTCACAGCGACGTTGCCACCGTGGATGTGCTGGCGGGAATGTTCCCGGACAAGATGCAGGACTTCGTTCTGTCCATCAACGAAAGCGATGTAGCGGTCATCAAGCAGATCACCGGCGGGACGACTCCCGAGGACTTGGAGAAGATCGCAAAGTCCATGGAGGACACCCTGAAAAACGAGCTGCGGATCAAGACCGTCATCGGTATCGGCACCGTGTCCGACCATCTGCGGGAGCTGGCGGATTCCTACAAGGAAGCCCAGACTGCCATTGACGTGGGCAAGGTGTTCGACACCGAAAAGAGCATCATCGACTACGAAAATCTGGGCATCGGCCGCCTGATCTACCAGCTGCCCACCACGTTGTGCGAGATCTTCCTCAGTGAAGTGTTCAAGAAGAATTCCATCGATTCTCTGGATCAGGAGACCCTGTTCACCATCAACAAGTTCTTTGAGAACAACCTGAACGTCTCCGAGACTTCCCGGAAGCTCTTTGTCCACCGCAATACGCTGGTCTATCGTCTGGAAAAGATCAAGAAGCTCACGGGGCTTGACCTGCGGCAGTTTGACCACGCCATTGTCTTCAAGGTAGCGCTGATGGTGCGCAAGTACCTCACTTCCCGGGAGACCCGGTAAAAATGATACCCCGCGGGGCTGCGTCGGCAGCCCCGCTTCTGTATGCCCGACCCGGTTTTTACGGAAAGTGTTTTCCATTTTTGGGGCGTAATATAAGAGAAATATGAAAGAAAGCTGAAAAAATTGGGGGAATAATTGTGGATAATATGTTAAATCTGCGCTTTTGGCCTATTTATTTCGGAATATGATTGACATTGATTTTGTGATGTGTTACAATTCGGTTACACTGCGGGCGGTATGGGGTTGCGTTAACGGCAATTCCGGTACCGCCTATGACGGGAGAAAGATGCGAATATGATTGAATTTACTGATGTTGTAAAATCCTATACGCAGGGTAACAAGGCCCTCAACGGCGTTACCATGCAGATCGAGGACGGCGAGTTCTGCTTCCTGATCGGTCCTTCCGGTTCCGGTAAGTCCACCATCATCAAGCTCATCACCGGCGAGCTGAAGCCCACCTCCGGCACCGTCCACGTCAACGGCTATTCTCTGGAACGAATTCGCAAGCGCGAAGTTCCCTACCTGCGCCGCACGGTCGGCGTCGTGTTTCAGGATTACCGCCTGATTGAAAAAATGACGGTCTATGAGAACGTGGCCTTTGCCATGCGGGTCGTGGGCGCGAAGGAATCCGAGATCAAAGAGCGGGTTCCCTACGTGCTGGAGCTGGTCGGTCTGGAAAGCAAGATGAACCGCCATCCCAATGAGATGTCCGGCGGCGAGCAGCAGAGACTTGCCATTGCCCGCGCGCTGGTGAACAATCCGTCCACCATCATCGCCGACGAGCCTACCGGCAATCTGGACCCGGAGCGCTCCTTTGAAATCATGGCGCTGCTGCAGGAGATCAACAATCTGGGAACCACCATGCTGGTGGTCACCCACGACCAGAATCTGGCAAAGCTGTTCCATAAACGCACCATTGCCATCAATGAGGGCGTCGTGGTGAGAGATGGAATCGGGGAGGAAAGCAAACATGAAGCTCAATAATATCGGGTACCTGCTCAAGGAGGGCTTCCGCAGCATTTTCCAGCACGGCTTCATGTCCTTTGCCGCTATCTGCGTCACGGTGGCGTGTCTGATCATCGTGGGCAGCTTCTCCGCGCTGGCTTACAATCTGGACATCATGGTCCAGGATTTGAATAAGACCAGCGAAATTATGGTGTACATCGACAGCGACCTTTCCGACGCCGAGGCAAGATCCATCGGCACGAAGATCAACCTTCTGGACAATGTGTTTGACGCGAAATACGTTTCCCGGGAGGAAGCGCTTCAGAACTTCGTCAGCGACCATGACAACGACAGCGCCTTCAGCGGCGTTCAGGCGCAGGATCTGCGCCACCGCTACGTGGTCACGCTGGAAGACAATACCAAGATGGAGCAGACCGCTGAGCAGCTGAAGAATCTGCCCGGCGTGGCCAAGGTCAGCGCGGCCTATGAGCTGGCGCAGGGCTTCACCACCCTGCAGAACGTGCTGCATATCGTCTCCGTGGCCGTGATCGCGGTTCTGCTGGTGGTCAGCCTGCTGATCATTTCCAACACCGTCAAGCTGGCCATGTACGACCGGCGGGACGAGATCGCCATTATGAAAATGGTGGGCGCGACCAACGGCTTTATCCGGCTGCCCTTCGTGGTGGAGGGCTTCTCCCTCGGCATGATCGGCGCAATTCTCGCCTTCGGTCTGGAATGGCTGGGCTATGACGCGATGATCGCGAAGATCGGCAGCGTGGACGCCTTGCAGCTGTTCAACTTCGTACCCTTCCAGGAGCTTCTGCTCCCCATGGTCGCTACCTTCGCCGCCGCCGGTATGTTCGTCGGTATCGTGGGCAGCTGGACTTCTATCCGAAAGTTTATGGACGTATAACTATGAACAAACACAGAGAGATAACCGTGAGATCACTAGTCGCCCTATGTCTGGCGGCGGTGATGGCGGTGAGCATCCTGCCGGTTCCGGCGGATGCCGCCACCTCCGGTGAGATCCAGAAGGAGATTGACGCACTGGAGGAAAAGAATAAAGCCATCCAGGCGCAGATCGACGCTGTGCGAAGCCAGTACGACGCCAACTATAACGACATGGCCGACATTGTAAACAGGAAGGAAGCCATTGACGAGGAAATTGCCCTCCTGACGGACAAGATCGAGACGACCAACGCCCAGATCTCCGCCTACAGCCAGCTCATTGCGGACACGCAGGACGAGCTGGACGCCGCCGAGGAGGAGCTGCGCACCCTGAGCGAGCAGCACCGGGAGCGTATCCGGGCGATGGAGGAAGGCGGCAGCATTACTTACTGGCAGGTCATTTTCGAGGCGAACAGCTTTACTGACCTGCTTGACCGGCTGAACATGATGCAGGAGATCTCCGAGGCCGACCAGCGCCGTCTTCAGGAAATGCGCATCGCGTCGGACATCGTCACCGCCACCCGCATGAGCCTGGAATCGGAGAAAACGGAGCTGGAAGGCACCTGGGAGGAGCTGACGGCGGCGGAAGCCGAGCTGGAAGAAAAGCGCACCGAATCCGACGACATGCTGCGGGAGCTGGAAAAGAAATCCGAGGAATACCAGCAGCTGATGGACGAGTCGGAAGCGCTTCAGGACGAGCTGATGCAGGAAATTGCCGCCAAGGAAAAGGACCTCAAGCAGGCAAAGTACGACGAGTATCTGGCCAAGCTGGCGTTGCAGGGTGAAAACCCGCCCTCCAACGCCTCGTGGACGACCCCGGTGTCCGGCTATACCATTACCAGCCCCTTCGGAATACGCACCCACCCGATCCTCGGCACACAGAGAATGCACAACGGCATTGATATGGCCTGCAATCAGGGAACACCCATCTACGCGACCCGGGCGGGCACCGTTACGGTGGCTTCCTATCAGGCCGGCGGCGCGGGGTACTATGTCAGCATCAACCACTTAGACGGCTTCTCGTCCATCTATATGCACATGACCAATTACGTTGTTTCCGCGGGACAGAGCGTGTCGCAGGGGCAGCTCATTGGATATGTTGGCAGCACCGGCCTTTCTACCGGGCCGCATCTGCATTTCGGCATTTCTTACGCAGGAACTTATGTAAACCCATTGGCATACATCTATTGATGCTGTTTTCCGATTTTGATTGGAGTTCAGTATGATGCAATGCCCGTCCCCATCGTGAAAAGGAGATTCCTATGAAAAATCGCAAACGTTTGGTATCCGTCCTCGCCGGCGTCATGGCGGCGGTACTGCTGCTGACGCTTCTGATGAGCATTCTGCCCACCTTTGCCGGTGCGGCGTCCTCCGGCGAGATCCGCAAGCAGATCATTGCCCTGCAGCAGGAGCGCAAGGAGGTACAGAACCAGATCGCGGACGTGAAGAAGCAGTACAAGGAGAACGAAAACGAAATTGCGGATCTGATCGCGAAAAAGAATGTGATCGATCAGGAAATTCAGCTTCTGAACACCCAGATCATCAACATCAACGAACAGATCTCCGCCTATAACCTGCTCATTGCGGACAAGCAGGACGAGCTGGACACGGCGGAAGACCGTCTGGAAACGCTGAATCAGGAAAACAAAGAGCGCATCCGCACCATGGAGGAAGAGGGCGAGGTATCCTACTGGGAAGTCGTCTTCAAGGCCAACAGCTTCTCTGACCTGCTGGACAGGCTGAACATGGTGGAGGAGATCGCCGCCTCCGACAAGCGCCGCCTGCAGGAGTTGAGCGACGCTGCCAACAAGGTGGAGGAAGCGCAGGACGAGCTGGAAGCGGAAAAGGTCGAGCTGGAAGACACCAAGAAGGATCTGGATGACACGCAGGCGGAAATGAACACGAAGAAGGAAGAATCAGAGGAACTGCTCCAGGAGCTTCTGCAAAAGGCCGACGATCTTCAGGCGCTGGAAGAGGAATGCAAGGAGCAGGAAAATGCGTTCCTGAAGCAGATTGCCGCCATGGAAGTGCAGTTCAACGCCGCGAAGCAGCGGGAATGGGAAGCCTGGAAGGCAACCTCCGTACCTCCCACGACCCAGGCCGGCGGCACCGGCGGAAGCAGCTCCGGCGGAACGTCCGGGAGCAGCGGCGGCAGCAGCGGTGGAAGCGGCGGTTGGCTGGTTCCCTGCAGCTACACCTCCATCACCAGTCCCTTCGGCAATCGTAAATCTCCCACGGCGGGCGCTTCTTCCTACCATCAGGGCGTTGACCTCGATACCGGCACCGGCGACCCAGTGTACGCGAGCCGTGCGGGCGTCGTCACCGTAGCGGGCTGGGGCAATGCCGCCGGCAACTACGTTCAGATCAACCATCAGGACGGCTTCTCGTCCATCTACATGCACTTGAGCAGCTACTGCGTATCCGCCGGACAGATCGTCAGCGCGGGACAGCTGATCGGCGCTACCGGCGCCACCGGCATTGTCACCGGCGACCACCTGCACTTCGGCATTTCCTACAACGGCGTCTACGTCAACCCCTGCAATTACGTGCCGCTGTACTGATTTGTTCAGGAAACTCTGAACAAACCGTCTTCGACTGAGCAGCGGATCTTTTCCTCTGGCCGTGCGGCTTCCAAAGCGGGAAATACACAAAGTATTCCTCCGCTTTGGAACCCTTCGTCCAGAGAAAAATCTCTCGCTGTCAGCTCTCGCCGATTTATTCAGAGCTTCCCCAGATTGAATTATGTTCCCACAGTTCATACTATGGACTGTGGGAATCCTTTCTATGAGGTGGTTATTCCGTGAAAAAGAAAATTCTGATTTCCCTGAGCTATATCCTTGTGGCGATGCTGGCCACAGTGGCGACTCTGGCGGCGATCGGCTACCCGGGGTATGCCTCCGGCACCAAGCTGGAACAGCTGGAAAGCCTGATTCTGGAACGATTCATCGGAGACGCCGACCAGACGGCCATGGAGGATGCCGCGGCGGCCGCCATGGTCAAATCCCTTGGCGACCGGTGGAGCTACTATATCCCCGCCAGCGAATACGACGCCCATGAGGAGCAGGTGAACAATGCCTATGTGGGCATCGGCATCACCATCGAGGCAAAGGAGCAGGAGGGCTTTCTGGTCAAGGCCGTGAATGAGGGCGGGCCTGCCGGGGAAGCAGGCGTTCAGGTGGACGATCTGGTGATCGAGGTGGAAGGTCAGGACGTCCGGGAGATGACGGCCACGGATGTTCGGAATCTGGTGCGGGGAGAGGAAGGCACCTGTGTTTCTCTGACGGTTCTCAGGAAAGGGGAGCGGGTGACGCTGTCCGTGGAGCGGCGGCAGGTGCAGACGGTTGTGGCCAGCGGTCGGATGCTGACCGACAAGATCGGGCTCGTGACCATTGAGAATTTTGACTCCCGGTGCGCCGAGGAAACCATCGCGGCCATTGACGATCTGCTGGGGCAGGGCGCGGAAAAGCTGATTTTCGACGTGCGCAATAACCCCGGCGGCTACGCAAAAGAGCTGGTGAAGGTACTGGACTATCTGCTGCCCGAGGGAGAGCTGTTCCGCACGGTGGACTATGCCGGGAAGGAGAACGTGGACCATTCCGACGCGGATTGCCTGGACATTCCCATGGCGGTGCTGGTGAACGGCGACTCCTACTCCGCGGCGGAGTTCTTCGCGGCGGCCTTGAGCGAGTACGGCGTTGCCGACGTGGTGGGGGAGAAGACCTGCGGCAAGGGGTATTTCCAGAATACCATACGTCTCAGCGACGGCTCCGCAGTGGGCCTGTCTGTGGGCAAGTATTTTACCCCCAAGGGCGTCAGTCTGGCAGGCGTGGGAATCACGCCGGATGTGGTCGTACCGGTGGATGAGGAAACCGCCGACGCCATCTATTACGACCAGCTGGAGCCGGAGGACGATCCCCAGATTCAGGCGGCGCTGGAGCTGCTGGGAAAGAAATAAGCCTGACGGGCGGCATTTTGCCGCCCGCCTTTTCTATGAAAAACATTTACCGGAAACTTACCTTCAGGCTATTTACTTCATCTGACTAAAGTGATATAATAGCCTAAAAATTCGGGGAGAGAACGCAAATGCGCATTGTAATCAAAATCGGCACGTCGACTCTTGCGCACCCCACCGGCCATCTGAATATCCGCCGGGTGGAGCAGCTGTGCAAGATCATGAGTGACATTAAAAATGCCGGACATGAGCTGATACTGGTTTCCTCCGGCGCCATCGGCATGGGCGTGGGCAAGCTGGGACTGCGGGAGCGGCCGAAAGACATCCCGTCCAAACAGGCCGCCGCCGCTGTGGGCCAGTGTGAACTGATGTATACATACGACAAGCTGTTCAGCGAGTACCACCACACGGTGGCACAGCTGCTGATCACCGGCGACGATACTACCAACGATACCCGGCGTTTCAACTTTACCAACACCCTGAACCGGCTGCTGGAGCTGGGGGCACTGCCCGTCATCAACGAGAACGACACCGTCGCCACCGACGAGATCGTCATCGGCGACAACGATACACTCGCCGCCATCGTGGCAAGGAGCGTCCACGCCGATATGCTCATCCTCCTGTCGGACATCGACGGCCTGTACACCGCCGACCCCCACACCCATCCGGAGGCCGCATTGCTGCACCACGTCGCCAGAGTTGACGACCACATCCGGGAAATTGCCGGGATCAGCAGCTCCACCCAGGGCACCGGGGGAATGGTCACGAAGCTCCATGCCGCCGATATCTGCCTTGGCTGCGGCTGCAAAATGGTCATTGCCAACGGAAATAATCCCGGAAATCTCTATGACATTCTGGAAGGAAAGACCGTCGGCACCACGTTTTCGGAGGAACGTCTATGAAAGAAATGCTGGAAGCCGCAAGAGCGGCGAAAGGGGAAGTCGCTGGCCTGTCCACCGAACAGAAAAATGCTGCACTGAACGCCATGGCGGACGCACTGATTGCCGGTCAGGCCGAAATCCTTGACGCGAATGCGCTGGATATGGCGTCCGCGAAGGAGCATATCTCCCCGGTCATGCTGGACAGACTGAAGCTGACAAAGGAGCGCATTGCCGGGATGGCGCAGGGCATCCGGGAGGTGACGGCGCTCCCCGACCCGGTGGGGCGGGTTTTGCAGACCCACATCCGCGAGGACGGTCTGGAAATTCAGAAGGTGTCCGTCCCCATGGGTGTCATTGCCATTATTTACGAAAGCCGTCCCAACGTCACCAGCGATGCCGCCGCTCTGGCGCTGAAAAGCGGGAACGTCTGCGTCCTCAGAAGCGGAAAGGAGGCGTTCCGCAGCGCCAACGCCATCGTTGACGCCCTCCGGTCCGGCCTGAGATCGGTGGGTATCACGGAAAACGCGGTGAATCTGGTGCAGGACACATCCCGGGAAAGCGCCGCGGCGCTGATGACCGCAAACGGCTACATTGACCTGCTGATCCCACGTGGCGGCGCGGGGCTGATCAACGCCTGCGTAAGCACCGCCACCGTGCCCTGCATCGCCACCGGCACCGGCATCTGCCACGTGTATGTGGAGAAATCCGCCGACCTGAACATGGCGCTGAACATTGTGGAAAACGCCAAAACCAGCCGCCCCAGCGTCTGCAACGCCGAGGAAGTCCTGCTGGTGGACAAGGCGATCGCCCCCACGTTTCTGCCCATGCTCTATAAACGTCTGGTCACTGACCGGGAAAGGGCAGTGGAGCTTCGTTTGGATGAGACGGCGGCTGCCATCATCCCCGGAAAAAAGGCCGGGGAGAAGGACTTCGACACGGAATTTCTGGATTACATTCTCGCCGTCAAATGCGTGGAGGATGTGAAGGAGGCTGTCGCCCACATCGCGGCGCACTCCACCGGCCACAGCGAGGCCATCGTGACCCGCAGTCCGGAGGCGGAGCGGCATTTTACCGCCAATGTGGACAGCGCGGCGGTGTATGTCAACGCATCCACCCGGTTCACCGACGGCGGCGAATTCGGCTTAGGGTGCGAGATGGGCATTTCCACCCAGAAGCTCCACGCCCGGGGACCCATGGGATTGCAGGAGCTGACCACCTACAAATACATCATCCACGGAAACGGACATATCCGCTGAGGGGGAAAAACATGAAGTACGGATTTATCGGCTGCGGCAACATGGGCGGCGCCATTGCCAAAGCCCTGAGCAGAGCCACGAAGGAAATCATGGTGTCCGACCGTTCCGGCAAGGCGAAGGCGTTTGCCGAGGAGCTGGGCATCGTCTATTCGGACGCGGAAACCATCGCCGCCCGGTGCGACCGGATCTTTATCGCAGTGAAGCCCCATATGGTGCAGGAGGTGCTTTCTCCGCTGCAAAAGGTTCTGGGGAAGCGCAAACCGCTGCTCATTACCATGGCGGCGGGCATGGAAATTGCGAAATTGGAGCAGCTCGCCGGGACGGAGCTGCCCGTCATCCGCATCATGCCCAACACTCCCACGGCCATCGGCAAAGGGGTCATTCCTTACTGCCGCAACGCGCTTGTGGAGGATGAAACGCTGAAGGACTGGCGGGAAGATATGCGCTTCTGCGGCCTGCTGGACGCGCTGGAGGAGCGGATGATCGACGCGGCAAGCGCCCTGTCCGGCAGCGGCCCGGCCTTTATGTACATGTTTGTGGAAGCCCTTGCCGACGGCGCGGTGGCCTGCGGCCTACCCAGAGCCAAGGCGGTGGAATACGCCGCCATGACCATGGCCGGTTCGGCGGAAATGCTGCTTGCTACCCGCCAGCACCCCGGCGCGCTGAAGGACGCGGTGTGTTCTCCCGGCGGCAGCACCATTGTCGGCGTTCAGACGCTGGAAAATCACGGCTTCCGCGGCGCGGCGATGGACTGCGTGATCGACACTTACAGAAAGAATAAAGAGCTTGGGAAATAATGGACGGGTCAGCGAAAGCTGACCCGTTTTTTTCGGTCAGGAAGGTTGTTTTTTTCGCTTTTTTGCCTTATAATGGCAAAAAAGGAAAGGAGCGCGTGACCATGGAATACAGAATTCTGGGAAAAACCGGGCTGAAAATCTCCCGCATGGGCTTTGGGGGAATCCCCATCCAGCGCATTGACGCGGAGGGAACCAAAGCCCTTATGCACAAGCTGCTGGAAAACGGCGTCAACTACATCGATACTGCCCGGGGCTATACCGTCAGCGAGGAATACTTAGGCATTGGCCTTGAGGGCATTCGGGAGCATTTTGTGCTTGCCACAAAGAGCATGTCCCGCACGGCGGAGGCCATGGCGAAGGACATCGATATCAGCCTGAAAAACCTCTGCACAGACTATATTGACCTGTACCAGATCCACAATGCGCCGCCAGCCGACGTGGAGAAGGTCTGTTCCCCCGGCGGTGCGCTGGAAGCGCTGACGGCCGCAAAAAAGGCCGGAAAGATCGGACATATCGGCATCACCGCCCATTCTCTGGAAACTTTCCGGATGGCGTTGGAGCTGCCATGGGTGGAGACCATCATGTTCCCATACAACATCGTGGAAGATCAGGCAAAAGAACTGATCCACGCCTGCGCCGAAAAGAACATCGGCTTCATCGCCATGAAGCCCCTTGCGGGCGGCGCGATCGAGGACGCAGTGACGGCGCTGCGCTGCGTCTGCGCCAACCCGGATGTCACCGTGGTGATACCCGGCATGGCGGACATTGCCGAGCTGAATCAGAATCTCGCCGCAGTAAACGATAGTTCCCCGCTGTCCGTGGAGGAAGAAGCCAAGATGCGCGCCATCCGCGATGCCCTTGGTACCCAGTTCTGCCGCCGGTGCAATTACTGCCAGCCGTGCAGCGCGGGCATCAGCATTTCCAGCGTGTTCCTGTTTGAGGGGTACCTGTCCCGGTACGGTCTGGCGGACTGGGCGAGAAGCCGCTACGCGACGCTTGCGAAAAAGGCGTCGGAGTGCATCGGCTGCGGTGCCTGCGAAAGCCGCTGCCCCTACCATCTGCCCATCCGCAGTATGCTGAAAGAAGCTGCGGAAAAGTTCGGAGAATAAAGGAGAACATACATGAAGCTGTTAATTGTGCGCCACGGCGACCCGGACTATTCCATCGATTCCCTGACCGAAACCGGCTGGATAGAAGCGGAACTGCTGTCTGACCGCCTGTGCAAATTGGATGTGAAGGCGTTTTACTGCTCCCCCAAAGGGCGGGCGCGGGATACCGCCAAGGCCACGCTGGAAAAGCTGGGGCGGCAGGCGGAAATTCTCCCATGGCTGCGGGAATTCTCCCCGCAGGTTCTCCGTCCGGGGAAAGATAAACCGGGTGTCGCATGGGACTGGCTGCCTCAGGACTGGACAAAGGACAAGGGGTTTTACGACCGGGAACACTGGTGGGAAAACGACCGCTTCACTGCCGCCGGAGTGCGTGAGGAAGCCCAATGGGTATGGGACGGGCTGGACGAGCTACTTGCCCGCCACGGCTACCGCCGGGAAGGGGGATACTACCGGGCAGAGCAGTCCAACGAGGATACCGTCGTCCTGTTCTGCCATTTTGGCGTCACTTGTGTCCTGCTGAGTCACCTGCTGGGGATTTCCCCCATGCCGCTGTGGCAGGGAACCTGCTCTCTGCCCACCTCCGTCACCATCCTGAACACGGAGGAGCGCCGGGAGGGCATCGCGTCGTTCCGCATGACCGCCTTTGGGGACACCTCCCACCTGTACGCGGCGGGACGGGAACCGTCCTTCTCCGGCCGGTTCTGCGAAACCTACGGAAACTGGGAACAGCGTCACGATTGACGTCGAATCCTGGAAAAAGCGTCCTGCACGGAACATGCAGGGCGCTTTTTCTGCCCCAAGGGGCGTTTCTTGACTTTTGGCTTATTTTTGCATATAATAAAATTGTATGACTATGGATTATGCAGGCAGGTATGCAACATGAAAAAACAGGAACAATACGGAAATTCCAGTATCTCCATGCTCAAGGGCGAGGATCGGGTGCGCAAGCGCCCGGCAGTCATCTTTGGCTCGGACGATCTGGAGGGCTGCAAGCACGCGGTGTTTGAAATTCTCTCCAACGCCATCGACGAGGCGCGGGAAGGCTACGGCGACACCATCATTGTCACCCGCTACGAAGATTTGAGCGTGGAAGTGGAGGATTTCGGCCGGGGCTGCCCCGTGGACTACAACGAAAAGGAAAAACGCTACAACTGGGAGCTGGTGTTCTGCGAAATGTACGCCGGCGGCAAATATGGGGAAAACGGGGAAAACTATGAGTATTCTCTGGGCTTAAACGGCCTCGGCTCCTGCGCCACCCAGTATGCTTCGGAATTTTTTGACGCCACCATCCGCCGGGACGGCTACCGGTACGATCTGCACTTTGAAAAGGGCAGGAACAAGGGCGGCCTGAAAAAGGAGCCCACCGACCGGAAAAAGACCGGCTCCTGCTTTCACTGGAAGCCGGACAAGCTGGTGTTCACCGACATCAACATCCCTGTGGAATATTACCGGGATGTGCTGCGCCGTCAGGCGGTGGTGAACAAGGGCATCACCTTCCGTTTCCGCAATCAGGTGGGCGGCAAGTTCGAGACCGAGGAATTCTGTTATGCCGACGGTATCCGCCAGTATATCGAGGAGCTGGTGGGGGACAACGCCTTTACCATGCCCGTCTACTGGGAAGCCGAGCGCCGGGGGCGGGACGCGGAAAACCGCCCGGAGATGAAGCTGAAGATCACGGCCTCCTTCTGCTTCTCCAAGCAGATCAGCCACATTGAGTATTACCACAATTCCTCGTGGCTGGAATACGGCGGAAGCCCCGACAAGGCGGTTCGTTCCGGCTTCACGGCGGCCTTCGACAAGTACCTCCGGGACAATAACAAGTACACCAAAAACGAAAATAAGATCATTTTTCAGGACATTCAGGACTCGCTGGTACTGGTGACCAACTGCTTCTCCACCATCGGCTGCTTTGAAAACCAGACGAAAAAGAGCGTCAACAGCAAATTCACCCAGGACGCCATGACCGCCTTTTTCAAGGAGCAGCTGCAGGTCTGGTTCATCGAGAACAAGCAGGAGGCCGATAAGGCGTCGGAGCAGATTCTGGTGAACAAGCGCGCCCGGGAATCCGCCGAAAAGACCAAGTCCAGCGTGAAAAAGAAGCTCTCCGGCTCCATCGACATTGCCAACCGGGTGCAGAAATTCGTGGACTGCCGCAGCCGGGACGCCGGCGTGCGGGAGCTGTATATCGTGGAGGGCGATTCGGCACTCGGCAGTGTCAAGCTCAGCCGGGACGCGGAATTTCAGGGCATCATGCCGGTGCGCGGCAAAATCCTCAACTGCCTGAAAGCAGATTACGGCAAAATTTTTGCGTCGCCCATCATCACAGACCTGATGAAGGTTTTGGGCTGCGGCGTGGAGGTGCAGGGCAAGAAGGCAAAGGAGCTGTCGTCCTTCGACCTGTCCCAGCTGCGTTGGAGCAAAGTAGTCATCTGTACGGATGCGGACGTGGACGGTTTTCAGATCCGGACACTGATCCTGACCATGCTCTACCGCCTGTGCCCGACGCTGATCCGGGACGGATATGTGTATATCGCGGAGTCGCCGCTGTTTGAGATCACCTGCAAGGACAAGACATGGTTTGCCTACAACGAGCAGGAGAAGACGAAAATTCTCAAGGAATTGGACGGCAAAAAAATCACCATCCAGCGCTCCAAAGGTCTCGGCGAAAACGACCCGGAGATGATGTGGATGACTACCATGAATCCGGAGACCCGCCGCCTCATCAAGGTCATGCCGGAGGACGCGGAGCGCACGGCGCATTATTTTGACTTCCTGCTTGGTGACGGATTGCAGGAGCGGAAGAATTTCATCGCGGAAAACGGCGCAAAGTATCTGGAACTGGCGGATATTTCGTAATACCAGCCAGACAGCAAATTCACAAACGATTTTCTTGTAAAGGAGCCAACCATGGCACGGAAAAAGCAAGAACCTGAAAAAAAGAAAAAAGTAAATACCGACGGCATTATGGGCCTGCACGGCTCCACCACGGAGCAGGCCATTTCCGAGACGCTGGAACTGAACTACATGCCCTATGCCATGTCGGTCATCGTTTCCCGGGCAATTCCCGAGATCGACGGCTTCAAGCCGTCTCACCGCAAGCTGCTGTACACCATGTACAAAATGGGTCTGCTCACCGGCGGACGGACGAAATCCGCCAACATCGTCGGCCAGACCATGCGCCTGAACCCCCACGGCGACGCCGCCATTTATGAGACCATGGTGCGTCTTGCCAAAGGCAACGAGACGCTGCTGCATCCCTTTGTGGATTCCAAGGGCAACTTTGGTAAGGTGTACTCCCGGGACATGGCCTACGCTGCCGCCCGGTACACCGAGGCCAAGCTGGATCCCATCTGCGCCGAGGTGTTCAAGGACATCGACAGCGACACTGTGGACATGGTGGACAACTACGATGCCACTATGAAGGAGCCTGCGCTGCTGCCCACCACGTTCCCCAACGTGCTGGTTTCGGCCAATCAGGGTATCGCCGTGGGCATGGCGTCCAACATCTGCTCGTTTAACCTGCGGGAGGTGTGCGACACTGCTATCGCCCTGATGAAAAATCCCGACCACGACATTCTGGAGACTCTGCCCGGCCCGGATTTTTCCACCGGCGGCGAGCTGCTGTTTGACGAAGCCGCCACCCGGGAAATCTATGCCACAGGCCGTGGAAGCTTCCGGCTCCGGGCAAAATGGCGCTACGTCAAAGACGGCAATCTCATTGAAATCACGGAAATCCCCTACACCACCGCCACGGAAGTCATCATGGACAAGGTGGCGGAGCTGATCAAGGCGGGAAAGATCAAAGAGATCGCCGATATGCGGGACGAGACCGACCTTGGCGGCCTGAAGCTGACCATCGACCTGAAGCGGGGCGTTGACCCGGAGAAGCTGATGCAGAAGCTGTTCCGGCTGACGCCTTTGCAGGACAGCTTCCCCTGCAATTTCAATATCCTTATTGCGGGAATGCCCCGTGTGATGGGCGTGGGGGAGATTCTGGACGAGTGGACGGCATGGCGCACGGACTGCGTCAAGCGGCGCATCTTCTTCCAGATTCAGAAGAAGGAAGATCGGCTGCACCTGCTGAAAGGTCTGGAACGAATCCTGCTGGACATCGACAAGGCCATCGCCATCATCCGGGAGACGGAGCTGGAAAACGAGGTCGTGCCCAACCTGATGATCGGCTTCGGCATTGACGAGATTCAGGCGAATTACGTAGCGGAGATCAAGCTGCGCAACATCAACAAAGAATACATCCTCAAGCAGACCCGTGCCATTGACGATCTGGAAGGAGAGATCGCCGACCTGAGAGATACGCTGAACAGCCCCCGGAAGCTGAAAAACGTCATCATCAAGGAGCTGCAGGCGGTGGCCGACAAGTTCGGTCAGCCCCGGCGGACGGAGATTCTCTATGACGCCCAGGAGGTCGCACCCGAGGAAGAGGACGACGTGCCGGATTACGGGGTCACGGTGTTCGTCTCCAAGGAGGGCTATCTGAAAAAGATGACCGCCCAGTCCCTGCGGATGAGCGGCGAGCAGAAATTCAAGGAGGGCGACAGCCTGTCCTTCTCCAGAGAGACCACCAACAGGGCGGAATTTCTGGTGTTCACCGACCGGTACCAGTGCTACAAATCCCGCCTTTCCGACTTCGATGACGGCAAGGCATCCCAGCTGGGCGATTACCTGCCCCAGAAGCTGGGCTTCGAGGCGGGAGAGAATCTGGTGGCGCTGGTGTTCTGCGGGGATTACAAGGGCTTCATCCTGTTCTTCTTTGAAAACGGCAAGGCGGCGAAGGTTCCACTGTCCGCCTACGAGACGAAGACCAACAGGAAAAAGCTCACCGGCGCATACAGCGACAAGAGTCCGCTGATAAAGGCGGTGGCGCTGGACGCGGATGAGCAGATGGTGGTGTACTCCACCGACGGCCGGGCGGCGATCTTCTCCACGGCGCAGCTCCTGCCCAAGACCACGAGAAACACGCAGGGCGTGGCGGTGATGACGCTGAAAAAGAAGGCAACGCTCCGGGACGCGGTGCTGCTGACCCAAAGCGGCATTGTCAACGAAAGCCGCTACCGCACCAAGACCATCCCCTCCGCCGGCGCGGTGCTGAAAGAAGAGGATTCGGCGGAAAAGCAGCAAACCTTTGATGTATAAAAACGAATAGATTGGAAAGAAGAGGACGTTTATGCGCAAGATTTGGGAAGATTACCGCTGGATTCCGGCGACGGCTGTGGGAAGCGCGGTTTTCGCGCTGGGCTTTTCCCTGTTCCTACAGCCCAATGAGATCAGCCCCGGCGGTATTTCCGGTCTTGCGCTGGTGGCCGTGGAGCTGCTGGGCTATGGCAGCGTGGGCGTGCTGACGATCCTTATTAACCTGCCCCTGTTTATCCTCGGCGGTGTGAAGATCGGCAGGCGGTTCTTTTGCGGCAGTCTGCTGGGAATGGTTCTCAGCTCGATCCTGATCGACGCTTTTGCCAAAATCACGATGCCGCCGGTGGAGCCGCTGCTCTGCGCCCTTTACGGCGGCATGATCTGCGGGCTGGGGCTGGGCATGGTGTTCATCTGCGGCACCTCCACCGGCGGCTCGGACATCGTGGTGCGGCTGCTGAAGCTCAAATACCGGGATGTCCCCATCGGACAGATTTCCATGTGCTTTGACGCCGGGGTGGCCGTCCTGACGGGCATCGTGTTTCAGGACATCACCAAGGCGCTGTATACCGGCGTGGCGGTGTTTGTTACGGGCAAGGTGCTGGATGCCGTGGTGTACCGGTTCGACTATTCCAAGGTGGCGCTGATCATTACCAAGGAGTACGACGCGGTGGCGGAGGCCATCGGCACCAAGCTGGACAGAGGCGCAACCTTCCTCAATGGGGAAGGCTCCTACAGCCATGAGCCGACCAAGGTGGTGCTGGCCGCTGTGAAAAAGCAGCAGGTCACGGAGCTGAAGGAGCTGGTCATGGCCATCGACCCCAACGCCTTCGTCATCGTGCAGGAGGCGCATCAGGTGCTGGGAGACGGATTCTCCCATTATTCCAAACAATCGCTGTAGGAGAAACATAAGGAAGGAGACCCGTATGAAGCAAAAGCTATTGCCGCTGCTGCTGGCGCTCAGCCTGCTGCTCACCGGCTGCGGCTGGATGGACGGCCGGTATTCTTCCGTGACGCCCCACTTGGAGCAGCGGCAGGACACCCAGCCGGAGGTGATCGTGGCCTCCGATTATCTGGATTTGATGGATGCACTGGAGGAAATGATTCAGTCCGGCAGCGAAAGCGGCGTTATCAACGTGGCGGACTACCCCGCGGACGCCGTGGAAAACGGCATGGGCATAGCGGTGAAATATGCCACGGAAGCCTACCCCGTGGGTGCGTATGCCGTGGACCGCATTGACTATGAGATCGGCGCCAACGGCGGCCTTCCGGCGGTAGCCGTGACCATCGCCTACCGCCACAGCCCCATGGAGATACGGACGATCCGGGAGGTCTCCGACAGCGGGAAAGCAACAGAGGAGATCGTCAAGGCACTGAAAAATTTTGACGCCAGCGTGGTCCTGCTGGTGGATCGTTATGCCCCTATGGACTTTACCCAGCTGGTGCGGGATCATGCCGAGCAGCATCCGGAGACGGTGATGGAGACCCCTCAGGTGACGGCGGCGGCCTATGGCGCCGGAAGTTCCCGCGTGGTGGAGCTGACCTTTACCTATCAGACGAGCCGGGATGCTCTGCGGCAGATGCAGTCTCAGGTGAAGCCGGTGTTTGACGCGGCGTCGCTGTACGTCAGCGGCGACGGAGAAGACCGGCAGAAGCTTTCTCAGCTGTACGCGTTCCTGATGGAGCGCTTTGACTACAAGATCGAGACGTCCATCACCCCCGCCTACAGCCTGCTGCGCCACGGGGTAGGGGACAGCAGAGCCTTTGCCACGGTGTACGCCGCCATGTGCCGTCTGGCAGGACTGGAGTGCATGACGGTGACGGGCACCCACGCGGGAGACCCGTGGACGTGGAACATTGTGCTGGATGGCGGGCATTATTATCATGTAGACCTTCTGCGGTGCAGCGAGCTGGGCGGCTATCACGAGTTTACCGATCCGGAGATGTCGGGCTATGTCTGGGATTACACGGCCTACCCGGAGTGTCCGGCGGTGCCCGCAGTGGCGGCCGCGGAGACCGGAGCCGCCCGGGGAACGGAGGAAACGCCCACAGAAGCCACGACGCTGCCGCCGGAGGAAACCACGGAACCAACGGAAAATCCGGAAAAAAATACTTGACATTTTTGGAAAAACCGCTATAATAAGCTCTGTTCCGTGCGGGCGTAGCTCATCCGGTAGAGCGCCACCTTGCCAAGGTGGAGGTAGCGAGTTCGAGCCTCGTCGCCCGCTCCAAGAAAAAGCCGCTCTTGCCTATCAGGCAAGAGCGGTTTTCTTTATCCTGCCGTCCCATTGCCCAGAAAAAATCTCCCGCGGATGAAAATATTGCGCATATTTTCTCGAAAAAGGGATACCATTTTCTGTCAGAATATGCGACAATATGGGTAAACGCAGAGGTTTTTGCGTTTTTTGGGTTAATCGTTGTACAGGGAGGTAAAATCATGACGATCAATGACGCACTGCGGCTGCGGATATTTGAACTTTGCGAGGAGCGGCATATGACGATAAACGGCCTGTGCTCTGTCTGCGGGCTTAACCAGTCAACGATTAGCAATATCATCTATGGACGGAACAATTCGACCAACGTATCCACCATCCAGAAGATCTGCGACGGACTTGAAATAGATCTGCCGACATTTTTCACGTCGGATCTGTTCAGGAATCTGGAATAAAACGTATTCCGAAAAACCGGCGCGGGCAGCTTATTGAGGCGCGTTTCCTTCCTTCACCTTGCGACACCTGCTCCTGTGTGGCACTTCTTTGCCAATTTTTTGCCAAAAACGAAAGGTCAACGGAAAAGAGGTAACCTTCAATGCGGCGGGTGGTATCATCACAGCAGCGAGGTGAGGAAAATGCGTTCCAAGGAAGCACTGCAAATACGGATTCTGAATCTGTGCGACGAAAACGAGCTGTCGCTGAACGCACTGGGCGCCCGCTGCGGCATCACGCAGTCCACGCTGAACAATATCGTCAACGGAAGAAACAACTCCATTACCATTCAGACCGTACTGAGGATATGCCGGGGACTGGGCATGGAGCTGCAGGAGTTCTTTGACGACGATCTCTTCCGGGACATTGAGCAGGAGATATACTGACCGCGGCAGTCAGGGAAAATCTGACGGATCTCCTCAGATTCGGCAAAGGATTCCACAATCCAACAAAAAACAGCCCGCCGGGAACATTCATTCCCGGCGGGCTGCTGTCTTATACTGAACTCCAATTAAAATCTTTAGAAAAGATTTTAATTGCCCGAAGGGCAAGGAGTTCATATGAGACTTGTTTTGTGATTTCTTTCCTTATAAATCACAAAACTGGCAGCGCCATTAGGCGATGCCTTCCTGATTAAAATCAAAGATTTTAATCAGGAAATAGTATTACACATTGAACAGGAAATTGACGATGTCTCCGTCTTTCATGACGTATTCCTTACCCTCGCTTCGCACCAGACCCTTGGCCTTGGCCGCGGCCATGGTGCCGCAGGCTTTCATGTCGTCGAAGGCGATGACCTCGGCACGGATGAAGCCCCGCTCAAAGTCGGTGTGGATCTTACCGGCAGCCTGAGGGGCCTTGGTGCCTTTCTTGATGGTCCATGCCCGGCATTCGTCGCTGCCGGCGGTGAGGAAGGAGATCAGACCCAGCAGGGTGTAGCTGGCCTTGATGAGCTTGTGCAGGCCGCTTTCGGCGACGCCCAGCTCCTCCATGAACATGGCCTTTTCATCAGGATCGTCCAGCTCGGCGATGTCCGCTTCCAGTTTGGCGCAGATGGGGATCACCTGACTGCCCTCGCTGTCGGCAAGCGTCTTGACCGCCATGTAGTGGCGGCTGCTTTCCGGCTCGTTGACCTCGTTTTCCGACATGTTGGCGACATAAATGGTCTTTTTCAGCGTCAGCAGGTCGGAGGTGGCGATCAGGGCCCGGTCTTCGTCGGAAACGTCGAAGGTCCTGGCCAGCTTGCCCTTGTTCAGGTGCTCCAGCAGCTCGGTGAAGACCTCCACTTCGTGGGCGAACTTCTTGTCGCCGCCCTTCATGGCCTTCTGCGCCTTGTCGATGCGGCGCTCCACCATTTCGATGTCCGACATGACCAGCTCCAGATTGATGATGTCGATATCCCGCAGCGGGTCGGTGGAGCCTTCCACATGGTTGATGTTGCTGTCCTCAAAGCAACGGACAACATGGACGATGGCGTCGGTGGTGCGGATATTGCTGAGGAACTTGTTGCCCAGACCCTCGCCCTTGGAGGCACCCTTGACCAGACCGGCGATATCCACGAACTCGATCACGGCAGGGGTGGTTTTCTTGGGCTTATGGAGCTGGGAGAGCCAGTCCAGCCGCTCGTCCGGAACGGACACAACGCCCACATTGGGGTCGATGGTGCAGAACGCGTAATTGTCCGCAGGGACGCCCGCGTTTGTGATCGCGTTGAACAGAGTGGACTTGCCCACATTGGGAAGTCCCACGATACCTAATTTCATATATACTCATTCTCCTTCGATTTTTCCTTGATTTGCAAGGGTTTTCGGGTTTTGGCTTTTCGGCTACTACGCCATTTTTACGCCATTTTCGCATTGAGTTTTATGTCAGAAAACCCTTTTGACTCAAACTGCCGTACAGCTTGGTTGAGCGAATCGGTAGTTACATGAACATACCTATCCATCGTTGTCTTGATACTGGCATGACCCAATAGCTTTTGCAGCACTTTCGGCTGCATACCACTTTCGATGGCTCTTGTGGCGTAAGTATGGCGTAGAGCGTGCATACAAAAGCGATTTATCCCTGCTTCGTCGCAGAGCTTGTAAAGGTGGGTATCATAGGAGCTGTTCTTCGCTGGCTCTCCTGTACGCCAGTTGATAAAAACAAGGTCACGCATAACAAGCTGTGAGGTTGTGCCTGTGCGCCTGTCTATGTATTCAAGCGTCTGTGAAAGCAAGGGAGACTCTTTCCTGTTATCCCGGCTATTCCAAATGCTTTTCAGAATATCGTAGGCTCTGTTCGTCAAGGGAATTGTGCGATAACTCTGTTGAGTCTTTGGAGGACCTGCACGCCAGTATTTTTGAGCGTGCCTAAACTCCAAAGTCTTGTTGACCGTAAGTGTTCGTTTTTCAAAGTCAATCGCATCCCAAGTTAATCCAATCATTTCGCCAGTACGCAAGCCTGTTTCGAGGATAAGGGCGTATTGGTTATAGTTGTGGGAACGCTGGGCAACTTCAAGAAAACGTTGTTGGTCATCGCAAGTAAGAAACTTTATATCATCCACAGCACGAACTGGCTTTGTAAACCGCACACCATCCATTGGGTGCTTGGCAATCAGGTCATTCATCTTCGCAGCCTTGAACATCGTACCCATTGTGATATAAGCTTGACGGATGGTGGAACCCGCATAGTCAGCATCCATCTGAATGAACACTTTTTTGCAGTGCATCGGCTTGACATTGGCAATCATCATTTTGCCCATAACAGGCTGAATATTGTGGACATATCGCTCCCGATAATTGCGGAGCGTATTAGGGGCTAAGTCACCTACTATATTT
>OJQX01000330.1_pt1 | contig 31426 bp, 24 predicted proteins | sample 1599031 | NCBI WGS metagenome assembly OJQX01 (sample SAMN03922513, study PRJEB24848) | human gut metagenome | isolation source: stool sample | host: Homo sapiens | place: Germany | collected 2010-02 | reverse complement strand
ATGTTATGCAGTTTGTTTATCTTCTTCTGATAATTTAATGTATTCTCCCAAACCCAGGTATATTTGTTCTTGGTGCGTGATTCTCCGGTCGGATTGGATGGCGGGGTGCGGTTTGCCGAATTGGGCAAAGCGGCCGGACGGTAGTAGTCGCGCACATAGTTATTATAATTCCAGCTTCCCTGCATTTTGTAGTTCAATCCTTTCAGGATTTCATATTCTACGTATGCGGTTCCCAACATTTGGATGGAGGTCATTTGGTCTTCAATAAGTGTGGCTACGGCTACCGGATTATTCAGTTTGGATTGTCCGTAGCTGGTATTGTTGTGCTCATAATTGAAGTCGCCGTTTTCATCGTAAATTGGATAAATAGGAGCTGCTCCCAATGCCAGTGACAGCACACCGTCGTCTCCATATCGTCCTTCGGTGTTTACCAAGTTGTAGATATTCCGGGTTAAGTTGATGTTACCTCCGAATTTCCAGCGATTATAGTTCACGTCTACTTTGGCTCGAAATCCCATCTTCGTAAAATCGGAATTGATAACTATTCCCTCTTCATTCTGATAGTTTCCGGAAAGCATGTATTTTATATTTTTGTTTCCTCCGCTTACAGACAGGTTATGTTTCGTGATGAAACCTGTACGCAATACTGCGTCCTGCCAGTCTGTATCCACTAATCCTTGTTCACCTTTGACGTAAGGCAGTATTTCCGGTGGGAGCATCCAGCCTTGATTTTCATTGATACTTCCGGTTTTCAGATTATTCCAACGTTCCAGATTCGTTGCATACGGGTTATATAAATCCGTTTTTCCGGCTGTCCGTAATTGGTCATAATAGGCATTGTTATGACCGTCGAATACGAGTTGGGCATATTCATAGGCATTGAGTACGTCGATTTTATCGGTCACCATCTGCGCACCTGCATAACCGTTGTATTTCACAACCGGCTTTCCTTCTTTTCCTTGTTTCGTGGTGATAATGACAACGCCATTACTTCCTCTCGAACCGTAAATGGCGGCAGCTGAAGCATCTTTCAGCACTTCGATAGATTCAATATCAGATGTCTCGATGGATGCCAATGGGCTGACCGTGATACCGGTAGCGTCTCCTGTATCGTCACTCAACGGCACTCCGTCAATAACATACAACGGAGAACTCCCGGCAGTTACTGTTCCTACCCCACGCACTTTGACTTCAAAACCTGCACCCGGTGTACCATTGGGTTGAGTGATTTGCACACCTGCCATACGCCCGACCAATGCCTGTTCGATACTTGTTGCCGCAACATCTGCAATATCCGACGCACGGATGGAGGAAATGGCGGTGGACACGTCTCTCTTTCTCTGAACTCCATAACCAACCACCACTACTTCATCAATCATCTTACTATCTTCTACCAATGTCACTTTACCGGTATTTTGGCTTTTAACAGGAAGAGTGACTGTCCGATAGCCGATATAGGAAATGGTTAAGGTAGCCGATTCGGGAACATTCATCAATGAATAATATCCGTCAACATTGGTGATCGTACCGTTATTCTCTCCTTTCACCTGAACGCTGGCTCCGATGATGGGTTCTCCTTTTTCATCAACCACGATTCCTGTCACTTTCTTTGTCTCCTGCTTCTCCGATGACTTACGAAGTAAAACAAGTACATTATCCTTCTCTTGCTTATAAGTCAGTTCCATTCCGTTCAGTAGTTGGTTCATCACCTGTTCTACTGTTGCGTTCTTTACATTCAGAGATACTTTCCGATCTAACTCGGGAAGATTTTCATTGTAGAAAAATTTGTAACTGCTTACTTGCTCAATCTTCTTTAAGGAGGCTCTTAAAGACAAATCTTTCAAATTAACCGTTATTTGAGAATAAGCGGCAAAAGAGATGCTTAGGAACAATAGCAGGCATACAGCCCGTAGCGTTCTCCAGTTCTTACTTCTCTCCCCGTGGGTTTGAGGGAGATTTACAAGGTGTTTTCTGTTTTTCATATATCCAAACTTTTAAGTTGTTTGATAGGTATACAGACTGCTATATCCTCCCGTCCAAACGCCCATCAATCTTTAACTCTTGTTAACCAAATCAATCCAGTGAATAAAAAAGCCATTCCTTAGAAGTGAAATTCCGAAATGGCTTTTATTATTATTTGAGATAATACTTATCTATTTATTTCTCCTTTAAAACAATCACCGAACCGTCCATTTCATAATAGAAAGGTGAAGTTAGCATCAGAATATTCAAAGCATTCTGTATACCGCCACCCGGAATAGTTCCCGTGAAGTATTCTTTAGGTAGTTTACCGGAATCGAAGCGGATCTCTACGTCATAAATACGTGAAAGGGTTTTCATGATATTTTCCAAAGATTCTTTCTCAAAGTACAGATTTCCTTTTGTCCACTCAATATAGTCAGTCGGATGCACTTGAGTAGTCTTTATTTGGTGGGTGATTTTGTTATACTCTATTTTATCTCCGGGTTTCATGATATGGGATCTTTCTTGTGCATATACTCCTACCTTTCCTTCCAGCAAAACAACCGTTATCTCTTTATCATCTTTATAAGCAGATATATTGAAGGAGGTACCCAGTACCTTCACTTCCAAATCACCGATTTGCACAATGAAGGCGTGCTTCTCATCATGGGCTACTTTAAAATAGGCTTCACCATTCAGTTGCACGCGACGAACTTTTTCTCCGAAATTATTCAGATAACTCAATTGGGAAGCTGAATTTAGCACGACATTTGTTCCGTCCGGTAGCTCAATGGTTGCTTTATCTCCTTTGGCTGCTTTCACAATAAAGGGTGTTTCTGCCGTTGGAGAAGAATCTAAAAGATAGTAAGTGAAGAAAGCGACACAGACAGGTAATAAAATTGCAGCAACCCATTTCCAAGGGATGATACGGAGGGGACGCACTTCCTTGTCCAAAGTCTCTTCTTTGATTCGGGCAAAAAGTTTATCACGCAACACCGGATTCATGGAGGAATCCGATCTCTCAAACTCTTGTTCCCACCAGTCATGCAACTGACGGTCATTCTTTATCCAGTCTGACAGTTCTTTTATCTCGACATCCGTGATCGTTTCTTCGAAATATTTTTCAATTAGCTCTTTATAATGTGTCTTATCCATCTTTTCACTTATTTACAAGTATACACTTTCATCCTACTTCCCATCCAAAAACAAGTATTAGTATTACATTTCATTAACAAAAAAGGCTAACAAAAGGGTAATTACCTTATCATAATGCTTCATCAATTGTTCACGCATAAATTTCACAGCCAAAGATAATTGAGTAGCAACCGTACTTTCGGAAATTCCCATGATTTCGGCTATTTCTTTATTTGTGTAATTCTGTCTTTTGCTCAAAATGAATATTTTCTTCCGTTGCGCAGGCAGTTCTTCGGCAAGAGAATCGATATACTCATTCAAAAAGCGCAGATCAATATTCTCTTCTGTCTGCGAATCACGGTCTACACTGCTTTTCATGAGATATTCATTGTAAACATACTCTACGGTCTGACGCTGATACATATTCATCAATAAGTTTTTGGCAATCGTACAGAGAAAAGAGATAAACGAGGAAGCCGGGTCTACTTTTTCATGCACTTCCCATATACGAATGAAAGTGGCTTGCACCACTTCTTCGGCCATATATTGATTGCCGGAAGAGAGTCGCATAATGAAATTGTACAGTTTGCCACTATACATATTATACAATCTTTCGAATGCCTGAAAGGAACCGCCTTTTAAGTCGATTAATAAATGTTTTTCATCTGTAGAATCTACCATATCTTAGAATTTTGCAACAAAGGTATGCAGCCATAGGTCATAAACAGGTGACAATATTATTAATATTTTCTCAATTATCCGACTTTTCTGAAGAAAAAGATAGTAAATAGCAAATAGTAACGCCATCCGGTCAGGATAATGACGCTATCCAATCGGGATAGTGACGGTATCCGAACCGGATGGCGTTACTATATTTAGTGAGGTAATTCGTACTAATAAGTCAGACGAACACCTGCTTGTATATTGAAGTTAAACGGATTCTCTTTACGTATAGTTTGTATATCGGAACCATCATTGAAATAATAAGCAACACCCGGTTCCACGTAAATACCCAAACGTTTCGTTGCATTGATCTGCGCACCTACGCCACCGGATACCGAGAACTGCAAAGGCTTCACTGTTTCTTTTTCAGAACCTAGCTTTCCATAAACACATTTTTCAACCATACCTCCACCGGAAACATAAAGAGTGACAAGTTTCTTATCCAGGAAGTTCCAGTTGGCACGCAACGGGATACCGATATAGTGTAGTTTCTGCTCTATCTGTTGTTCTTCACCTGCCAGTTTTGCATCCGAAGAAAGCAGCGTATAAGTCAGTCCTGTCTCAAGAGAGAATCCTTTAGCCAAACCTTTACGAACGGACAATCCGAAAGAAATAGGCTGATGATGTTTAATGTCAACCACCTGTTTGGCCTGACGCAGGTAAGGTACTCCATCTTCGAAAACCAATGTTTGGTCATTAGGAATCGTCTCCATCAGACCATTGGAAACTGAAAGCATACTCACACGGGACATATAAGCATGAGATCCGGCACCTACTTCTGTCGAAGCACCTCCTGAATTTCCTACCGAAAGTCCCATTGACCATGTTCCCTTTTGAGAAGATCTTTTTTCTGTCGGAATATGAAGTTTGTCTTTACCGGAGGGGCGGCGCGGTCTGTTATTCAATCGCTCTGTATCTTGTGACTGTCCCTGACTGACATTTGTATTTTCTGCCTGCTTCGGTTCATCTTTTACATTTTCAGTTTCTCCCTTCCCTTTTACATTCTTATCTTCCTCACTCAAAGAGTCCTCTCCATTTCCTGTTGAAGGTCCATTTTCATTACCGATTCCTAATGGATCTACACCTGTTTTCTGCTCCGTATGATTCCTGTCGACTTTCGCCAAACGATCTTCGCGAGTTACCGGTCGTAAGACAGGTTCCACAGCAGTTCCCTGCATATCCGGTTGTTGCACACCCGGCAATGCATCGGGCGTGGAAGCCAATGCCGGAGTTTGTATATGACGTATTTCATCCGCAGCGGGTGTCCCTAGAAAATACAGACTTACTGACGAAACGACAGCTAATATAATAACAGCTGCAGCAGCCATCATCCATTTTCGATAAGGATATATTTTCTTCTCCACAGGAGGCATAAGTTCTTTCTCCAGTTGTTCCCAACCGGAAGCAGGCGCCGGCTCGGAATAATCCGCGAGCTTCTCCTTCAACTTATTCATCCACAATTCTTTCTCTTCCATCTCTATCTATCCATTATGCGTTATCCATTCTTTTACTCTTTTTGCTAATACACTCTTCGCACGAAACAGTTGCGAAGCCGAAGATTTTTCATTGATACCTAATACCTGTGCGATTTCTTTATGCGATTTGTCTTCAAATGTATAAAGGTTGAACACTGTACGATAGCCGGCGGGTAATTCTTCAATAAACTGCATCAACACATTTTGTGGAATCGCTTCTACATCGGAAGCATCCGGCTCTTCATACTCTTCGGGCAACTCTTCCAAAGGTGTCGACTGATTAATTACATCATTTTTCCGAAGATACTGTAAAGCTGTGTTGACCATCACCCGTTCCATCCAGGCTCGCAAGGAGCCTTCACCCCTCCAGGTGAACTTATCGAACGAATCGAATATCTTTAAAAAACCGTCGTGAAGCAGATCCTGGGCTGTATCCCGGTCGCCGGTATAACGTAGACAGATGCCAAGCATACGCCCCGCATACTGTTCATACAGTTCCTTGCGGGCCCGGTTATTACCCAGCCTACATTGTTCCGACAACTCTATTTCTTCCATTCTCTTATACACGTGTTTATCTTATAAATGCAGCAAAGATAGAAATACTGCACAGAGAGAACAACTCTTTTATCACTTTTGTTTCTTTAACAGATCCGAATGCAATATTTTCTATCCCCTTGCATTTTCACTACAGAAAGAACAAATATTATAAAATCTAAAACCGAGTAAGTATATGAAGAAATTTAAATTCATTGCCTTTATCTTTGCTATTATGACTACCATGCCGATTCTCCAGTCATGCTTGGACGACGATGACAGTTCGTCCGATCTTCTGGCTATCAGCACCATCAATATGATTAGCCAGGATAGCAAGGAATTTTATTTCACTTTGGATAACGGAAAAAAAATGTATCCCAGCAACTCACAAGGATGGAACAATGAAGATTGGGTGGAGGGACAACGAGCTTTTGTGATATTCAACGAGCTGGAAGAGCCTGTGAATGGATACGACCTTAGTATTCAAGTGAAAGGTATCAATCCAATCTTAACCAAAGACATTGTCACAATGGGTGAAGATGGCAACGACGAAGAGAAAATCGGAGATGATAAGATCAACACGACTTACATGTGGATCAATAAAGATAATAAATATCTGACGATTGAATTTCAATATTACGGAACACATAGTGAAGATAAAAAACATTTCCTGAATCTGGTGATTAACGACAAAGAAGAGACCGCTCCCACTGCTGACGAAGGCAATGCGGAGGACGAATATATCAATCTGGAATTCCGTCATAACAGTGAAGGAGATGATCCTCAACGTTTGGGTGAAGGATATGTGTCTTTCAAACTGGATAAGATTAAAGACCGGATGGAGGGGAAAAAGGGACTAAGAATTCGTGTCAACACCATTTATGGTGGGCCGAAAACTTATGAAGTAAAATTTCCTTAAACGACTAATCTAATGTGAACATGCGAAACACACTCTTTTTTAATATAATATATTAATTACGCAAAAGAGGGCGGTAGTTGTGAAACTGCCGCCCTTTTACTTTCTTCTTTATATTTTATGTTCTTTTTCTTCTAAAAGAGTTATTTCTTATCTCCCAGATAATTCCAGACTACTGCACTCAATGCAGCTCCTACAAATGGAGCAATGATGAATAACCACAACTGTGACAATGCTTCTCCTCCTTGGAATAATGCCGGAGCAATACTACGTGCCGGGTTCACAGAAGTACCTGTGATAGGAATACATACAATATGTACCAACACAAGAGTCAAACCGATGGCAAGTCCTGCCAGATTACCTGCTCCCTTCTTCGGATCGGTAGAGCCGAGCACTACCAATACAAATATGAAAGTAAATACTGCTTCCGCAATAAATGCCTGCAACATTTCTCCATCACCAAAACCATTCGAACCTGTCGCTGTAGGCCCGTCATGAGCACCGGTAGAAACTAAAGCAAAGAGAATAGCCGAGCCGATAATAGCTCCAATTACCTGGAAAATCATATACATACCTGCATCTTTTCCATTCATACGACCAGTCAAAAACACTCCTAATGTAATAGCAGGATTAATGTGACATCCCGAAATACCTCCGATAGCATACGCCATCGCTACTACGGATAAACCAAAGGCTAAAGCTACGCCGATCGTTCCCACACCAGCACCTACTGTATCAGCCAAACCACCAGCAAAGACGGCGCTACCACATCCCATAAGGACGAGCACCATCGTTCCAATCATTTCTGCAATGTACTTTTTCATAGTAATTAATATTGTTTTTTGTTTACTTTCCAAAAATAAGCAATTCAGACTAGAAATCAAAACATATCCGTATTATTATAGCGCAACTTTGCTACATTTTTTACAGAAAGAGATTGTTCTCGATGGAAAAAGGGATTCCCTAATGTGCTATAACAAACATTGTATGGACTGTAAAGAAAGCATTTCCTTGGGAACCGCCGCCTTTATTTCCTCTTTCAGGACGCATAAGAGACTGTGGCGAATAAAATCTTTATTTGTTGCCAGTACCACTTGCCGTGTAGGTCGGGGAATGGCAAACGGACGTACCAACTGCCGCTGTTCTTCTGTCAATTGCACCACTGCCAGTTCGGGAATAAAAGTGATTCCTTTTCCACTTTCTACCATTCGCATAAAGGTTTCCATACTCCCCAAACGATAGGCCATCTGATTAACCTTCACGGCCTCCATCTGACAGAAACGGACGAGTTGATCGCGAAAGCAGTGTCCTTCGTCCAAAAGCCAAAGATGTTCGCCTGTTATATCAGAAGTACGGATCATATCATGCTTGAAAGAGGATTCTTTTCGTGACACATAAGCGTAAAATTGCTCATAGAAAAGAGTTTCTTCTGTCAAGAACGTATCTTCCAGTTTACTGGCAATAATTCCCGCATCCAAATCTCCGGCATGCAAAGCCTGCTGAATATCCTGTGTCTTCATTTCCGTGACACGAATATCCAGTTCGGGATATTTTTCCATTAGTTGAGGAAAAAAGCGAGGAAGCAGATAGGGAGCGATAGTAGGTAATACCCCCAAGCGGAATACGCCTGACAATGACTGTTTATCTTCACTTATTATTTCTTTCACTTGAGCTGCCTGCGCCAGAATCACGCGAGCCTGGTCTATCACTTTCTGTCCAATGGCTGTCGGACAAACGGGCTGTACTGTCCTATCGAACAACTTTACTCCCAGTTCATCTTCCAGTTTCTGAATCATTGCACTCAAAGTAGGCTGCGTCACACGACAATATTCAGCTGCCCGTGCGAAATGCCTGAACTGGTCTACAGCCAGTATATACTCTAATTGTTGTATCGTCATCTATCAAATCTTATTAAGTTATAGATTTCATCTATGCAAAGATAGAAATTTTCAGTTTGCCAACAAGCATTTTACGCCTTATCTTTGCAGTACAGAAAAAAAGAAAACAAGTATAAATCATTAAAAATAAAAGAATATGAAAACTTTAGAATTTATCAAATTGAACGAATCGGGAGCAAACAACGTAGTAGCATCTTTGCAACAACTATTAGCAGACTTCCAAGTGTATTACACCAATCTTCGCGGTTTCCACTGGAATATCAAGGGACATAATTTCTTTGTACTCCACAGTCAATTCGAAAAGATGTATGATGACACGGCTGAAAAGGTGGATGAAATCGCAGAACGTATCTTGATGCTGGGTGGTACTCCTGCCAATAAATTCAGCGATTATCTAAAAGTAGCAAATGTGAATGAAGTGGATAAGGTAAGCAACGGAGACGAAGCATTGAATAATATCCTTCAGTCTATCAGCTATCTGATTGGTGAAGAACGTAAGATCTTATCTATCGCTTCTCAAGCCGGAGACGAAGTAACAGTTTCGATGATGAGCGATTATCTGAAAGAACAGGAAAAATTGGTTTGGATGTTGGTTGCTTATAATAGCAAGTAATTAAAATAAAAGGTTTAGGTTTTAGGTTAAGAAAAGAGAGAAGACCTCCATAAAAAGGGGAATCTTCTCTCTTCTTTTTTTAATAAAGCCTTCTTAGTGTATGCCTACTCTAAATTCTCCCACCTGTAATGCACTGTTAGGATCAGATACCCAACCACCGGAAGTATATTCTACTTTCACATATTGGTAGTTAGATTCTGGAACAGCCAGTTTCTGGGGAGTAGTAATATTGGTATGATCGAGCACTAACTTTTCTTTTATGACTGTGTAGCTCTTATTGTCATTACTACCTAATAAACGAACATAACGTAAATGAACTCCCGTTACACCGGCATTTCCAAGACGATTTGTCCATTCGATATAATTAAATCGTTTGGATTCTTTCATATCTACCACAAAAAATAATAGATGATCTTCAGGAGTAGCACAATCAGCATAATTTTTTCCCGGCTTTACAAATGACAAGAAAGTTGTTCCATCACCATCCAAGATATCTTCGGGCTTTCCAGTTTTCCCATCCGGAACATAATTAGTTTTTTCAGAATTATCATATACAATAGAAGTATCTACTGTCCAATTTGCGCGATCAAACCAGTTCGTTATGTTTATGGTCAGTTCGGTTGAAACATCGCTTTTCTTATCATTAGCTGTTATTACAATCACCGCTTTTCCATGAGTAAGAGCTTTAACCACACCATTTTCCAGTGAAATAACACCTTCACCTTCTTTCAATGTATAGGATACAGACTTATCTACCACATCATCAGGTAGAACAGTGATGTTGGCATTCAAGTCGAACGTATCTCCTATTTTCATTTCCTTTTCACTTCCACCAGTAATTTCGATTTTCTCTACCTTTGCCACATAAACTACCACTACCTTACATTTTGCTCCCAGTTGCGCAATGTTTGCGTCATTTACAACTGTAACTGTCAGTTCGGCTTCACCTGGTGCAACGCCAGTAATGATCCCATCTTGATCTACAGTAAAAATCTCTTTATCACTGGTACTAAATCTAAAAGAATATCCTTGTGCATCAGTCGCACTTTCCGGAATGACGTTTATTTGCAAAGTAGTGGTAGTTCCCAGCCCTTCAATTATCATGACTCCATCTTTAATGAACTCATTTTCGATGGTAATTCCGGTTACCGGGTTTTTCAAAACCTCTTGCTGATAATTTTCGTCATCATCGCCACAAGCTGCACACAAGGCAACTGCAGCAAACATAAAATATAATAACTGTTTTTTCATACTTGCATGATTGTGAATTAATTGTTCTAATAAACTTCCGCATATTCAACGGAAAATCACATTACTAATAATAATCCACTCTTATTCCGGACAACGTACTCCTGCTGTCCAACTAAGAGACCTGTTAATATCCCAGCCATTACCACTCCAATCTTTGATAACAGAACCTCCTCCTTCATTAAATCTCCAATAAGCGACCATATCCTGATAATAATCCGGAGAAATATAGCACATATTATTCTGAATATCATTTTGTGTTAAAGCTTTCTTCCACACACGTACTTCACTGATATATCCATTCAAAAGACGGCTATTCAGTGAGCCACCAATACAGAATCTACGTTTATCTGTTTTTCCACACAAAACGACAGGACCACGTGGCGCATCTACCTGTCCATCTAATTCACCGTTGACATACAGTTTTATAGTAGAACCATCAAATACAACTGCAAGATGATACCATTTATCAACCTCAAATTCAGTCTTTCCTGTCACAGGGAAACCACCACCTGCCAACTGTATCTGATTTGGCTTAATAGTTGTATCTCCAAATCGTAATAGAAACTCCTCTTCTACCCCCATCACCGTACTAATAAACGGACTGGAAGAAGCGAATTTAGTCACTTTCACTCTGGCTTCCATTGTCACTTGTGGCACACTCTCTAATGAGGGATCATCTTGGAAAGTGATAGGCATATTAACACTTTTAGCAGCATTGACAATCATTACCTGATTTAATACAAGATACACAGTTCGAGAAGATTCCAATACAGTCATACCTCCAGTTACATCGGTAATAGTTAAAGGTACACAATAAGTCACTCCCTCTTCAAAATTTGTGGTTCTCAATAAAGAAAAAATTAATTGCGCTGAAATATTCTCACCCGCTTTCAATACTATTTCATCATTGGATAACATATAGTCTTTATCCGGAACGATTTTATATTTTTTTCCGTACAATGTATTATAACCTTCCAGTTTATCCGGATCCACTTTAACTTTTATGACTTGATCGTTCATAGTCTGACAGGAAGCTGAAACTGTCAGACCGATCTCAACCGGTCCATCTACAGTATACTTAACGGCAGGAGAATCTTCTGTACCAGTGAAGTACAAAACATCTTTGAATACTTCTGCATTCGTACAAGCAGATAATATACCTACCCAAAATATAGTCAATAATAAGTATTTCGTCTTCATATATTTTTAATTTTAGAGATTATTTCTTTGCAGGATTCATCATCTGAATAGCCCGACGAAGATATTTATATTCATCATCTGCAAGATTATATTCATATTCCATATGATAACTTCCCACGCCGCCTTTATATTGCCCTTCTGCTATTCCTTCCGGCTGCCAATGTGCCATACCTATTAATGATGGAATGACGCCCAACTCCGGATCAGTATAGTCAACTCCTCCTGTCGACCAATAACTTTCAAAGTTTTCCGTAACTATAAAGCGTTCAGGAGCGATGTATTTACTTACCGTATTAAATCTACCCTGCAACGAAGAAGGTCTAGTAGTGCCATACGCCTGCGCAACAGCATAATCAGCATATTGCCATCCCTCTTCCGTTATTTTTTCAATAAATCCATCTACGCAGATGAGCTTATCTTCTCCCAAGTTAGTACGCATTTCCCGCAACAGTGTAGTCATATTGACTGCATTGTTAAACAAATCATTTCCACTACACTCATGGTCAAAATCAACTCCATCATAGCCATATTTGAAAACACTATCAGCAACTGCCTTAGCAGCAGCAGGGATATTCTCTGCTACATTTTCAAAATTACCCGGAAAGTTAGCCATGTTATGAGAGAATATAGTAAATGTCACTCTCGTTCCATGCACTTCCTGCATATATCGCAAATCCTCCAACTGCGCCGGAGTCAAACTATGCCAGGTTCCCCAAATAGAAACCACATCCACACTATCCGGCAGGTTTTTTAGATATTTCACCGGAGAGGTCCCAATGGCTTTCCATCCTCCAAACCATCCAAAAGCCAATTGATGCTTCGTTTTTTATAAGCTCGCAGATTCTCATAATATTGAGCATCACGCACCACTGGTTCTTGAAGTGGAATATTCTCGATTTCAGTATCACACGCTACTATAATTGTAGCCAATACGAAAAGACAAAAGATCTTATTTATCATTTTATTCATAGCAATAAAATTAAATGCGTAACTAATTATTTCTTATCCCACCACAACTTCACATTTCCATAATCACTGCCACCTAGAAAAGTACTTACTGCTTTATCTACTTCCGTTGTGTTAGTATCATATTCTGTAGATGGAAATGGGATACGACGAGGACCAGAGCTATCTACCTGACTGGAACTGGCATTTGTTCCATATAAATTAAATAGCTTAGGATAGCCAGTACGACGGTATTCACTCCAGGCTTCCTGTCCTTCAGGGAACATCGCAATCCATTTTTGTGTTATAATACGTTCCAGTTTCTTTTCGTCAGTATCAGCAGCATCCCATGCTATCGTAATCGTGGATACAGCTGCAACACTTCCTAATGTTCCGGTTGGCGCCGTGAATCGTACAGGTTTATATGTATCTCCTCTAGTTAAATAATCGCCTAACGCAGCTCCCCATTGCTCAAAAGATTTTGTGACACCTGCCTTATAGAGTTCTTCAGCTTCACCTCCCATATTCCAACCACGAACTTTACCTTCAGCACGTAAAAAATAGATTTCTGCCGCACACATCCATTGAATCGGTGTTTCTGCAAACACGTTCGGAGAAGACAGCTTTACATAATTCTTTTTATCTGTTACATTTACCCCCAATCGTGCACCGTGGAATTTGTCGCCCACTTCTCCATATTCCGACTCCTGGAAATATTTAGAAAGACGCGGATCACTGTAACCTTTCATGATAGATTCGATATCAGCTCCCATACGTACATCCGAGTAATTATCCCAACAAATCTTGAGTGGATGGAATACAGAAATTCCATTTCCTGACTGTAACAATGCATTTTCTGCATTTTCAGTAATTATCCCATCTTTTACAGCTTCTTCAGCCAGCTTCTGTGATGTTTTACCATTCACCTGAAACCCGTCCACATAACATGTACGAACAGCCAGGCGTAGTTTCAGCGAATTGGCAAATTTCAACCATTTAGTGAAATCTCCTCCATATACCAAATCATATTTATTCAATGGTTTACTCCCCGGATGAACAGCAATATAGGCTTTTAATTCGGCTATGGCCTCATCAAGATCTACAAAAAAAGATTTATAAATATCCTCCTGTGAATCGTAAGGAGTCTCCAAACCACCATGACCAAATTTTAAATATGGCAGAGGACCGTATATATCAGTTATACGATGCATAGTCATTACCTTTAAAATTTGCGCAACTGCATAAGCTTCAGGATATTCATCCTTACCATAATCTCTGATCTGTTTCCAAGCCGGCATCACATTAGTAAATGCAACTTTGAATGCCACATCATTCCATTTATCATATCGCAAATTATAATGACATGCAGAAGTTGATCCCCAGGTACCGATCGGGGTCATATATCCTGAATGCATATCACCACACAAGTTTTGGGCGCGCTGAAACTGATTTGCATCCACATCGGTGGTTGGTATAACATCCATTTCCATAGTAGGAAAGAAATTGCCAATTTTCATCAATCCTACTAACATATCTTCAGGAACTTCAGTCGGATCCGTATTCCATTCCTTATAATTATCTGTACATGAAGCTACTAATGCAAACACTCCTAATGCACATACTATATGTTTAATTTTTCCTAGTTTTTTCATTGTATTATTCCCTTTCTGGTTAAATTAATATTGGAATTTTACACTAAACCCAATGCTACGTACACTTGGTTGCATGAAATAATCAAAACCTTGGTAATAGGTACCTGTAGAAGCTGATAATTCCGGATCAAAAGGTGCCTTATTATGGAACATAAATAAATTCTTTCCAATGAGTGACACTGTAAAATTCTGTATCTGATTGCCAAACCACTTCATCGGGAATGTATATCCTAAAGTTGCTTCCCGCAGGCGCACATTTGTCATACTATAAACATAATTAGCCAATACTCCCGTTGCTCCATTGCCAAGTACATTATAGTAATCTTTTGCAGTCACACGCCCACTATTGATATTTACTCCACCATTATCACGCGCTATGGCAGATGTTTTCGACGTTCCATAATAATCCATTTTCGCTTGTGTGGCCGAAACGCCAACTCCACCAATACGAGCATCAATCAAGAAACTAAGATTGATTCCTTTCCAACTGAAGTTGTTATTCCATCCCCAATTAAATCGAGGTGCTGCACTACCGGCTTTTATCCACGTGTTCGGATCAGCCTGAATAGCACCGGTGTTTGCATCTACCTTAATGTTACCCATATAATCCATTTTCAAACCCGTTACATATATATCACTCAAGGTTCCTCCCTCTTTCACAATCATCTTATAGCTGCCTTGCGCATTGAAAGGCTCTATTTCTGTAATTGAGATCGGTTCACCCGTGATTGGATTAGTAGCTCCGCCAGGCAACAAATAAACAACTTTATTACGGTTCATGGTAAAAGTTAAATTCGAATTCCATTTCACTGGCCCCAGATTGGTATTAATACCCAGACGAGCCTCAATACCCCAGTTGTTTACTTTACCACCATTCAACATATAATCACTATAACCAGTACTTGGAGGCATGGTATAATTGATGAACTGATTATAAGTATTACTATTGTAATATGTAAAATCGATATTCAGCAAATTCTGGAACATTCTCAAATTCATACCGACTTCAACAGATTTAGTTCGTTCCGGTTTCAAATCAGGATTCAGTAATCTTGAAGATGTGTTGACAACACCATCTTTAATACTATAGGTAGGCATTGTTATCTGACGCATTGGCGGATTTCCTACTTCACTATAAGAAGCTCTTATCTTCAAAAAAGAGATATATACTTTCGACAAGTCTACCATCTCACTTACCACTGCAGAGACTCCCACTGACGGATAAAAGAAACCTTTTTTCTCATTATCCGTATTAGCCAAAGTAGAGAACCAGTCATTACGGGCCGTCAGGTCTAAATAAGCCCAGCTCTTATATCCTAACTGGAAAGTAGCAAACACTGCCTGGTTATTATCAATATATCCAGCTTGTTCTGCCTTTGTGTTTGCACCATTCTTACTAATATTATTAAATGAGAAGAAGTTGGGTACAGTTGCCAAATGACCTTCATAATTTGTCATTTCATAGGTTTGATGATTGAAACTACCTCCAACATTTGCAGTAATTCCCCAATTCTCCCAACGTTTATTAATCTGCGCCATGACGTCGCCATAAGTATTTTTATACCCCGACTTCATATTCATATAATTACCATATTCAGAAGCAAACAGCTGGTCGGAAGAGGCGGCTATTTTACGTTCATATATATCATTGCTATTGTCGACACGCATACGGCCAACTATATTCATCCACTCAAAAGCCTTATAATTCAGATTGGCGGAAAATGTATATCGTGATTTATGGTTACTCATGTTCTCACGATTTACAATCCAATAAGGATTTTCTATTGCGAATCCTTGATTACCATAAGGCCAATACTGCACATCATAGTATTTTTCACTATTATAACGTTCATATACCTTATATTTATTCAAATCATCCCCTCTGGGCATGAGGTATAATGCAACAAGTGGATTATGGTATTGTCCTTGAGACATCATGTTATTATCATTGGTAATCACATAAGAAGCACTCATATCCAATGTCAATTTATCCTTAATCAGTTCAGTCGTATTACGCAATGTAAAATTATACCGGTTATAGGTATTGTTCGGAATTATCCCACGGGCATTGGTCGATGCAGCCGAGAAATAAGTCTGATTACGGTTATTACCGGCAGATAATCCTATCGAGTTGGTCTCGGTGAAACCTGTCTGAAAGAAGTCCTTCGGCTCCCATGTTGCATCCTTTTTAGCTCCCCAACTAGCAAATTCCCCCTCTACTGAGCCATAGGTCGTTTGAAATTCCGGCATTACCAAAGGATTCATGAATTGGGTATCATTCGAATAATTAACTCTCAATTTCCCCTCTTCACCTTTCTTCGTTGTAATCAAAACAACACCATTGGCTCCCTGCGATCCATAAAGTGCGGCTGCAGCGGCACCTGTCAATACCGACATTGATTCAATATCATCGGGATTGATACTGGAAATACCATCACTGTCTCCTCCATCTGCGTTCTCATAAAAACTTTTTTCCTGATTAGAACGCATAGAGGCCATTGGAATACCATCGATTACATACAGAGCATTGTTATCATTGGTTATAGATTTCAAACCACGCATCACAACACGGGTAGAACCACCAATACCAGATGCACTCTGATTAATAGTCACACCAGCTATCTTACCAGCCAAACTATTCATGAAACTAGCATCCTTTACAGTAGTAAGGTCAGCTGCTTTCATCTCCTGCACATTATAGGTCAATGATTTTACCTCGCGTTTGATACCCAACGCAGTAACAACTACTTCATCCAGAACTTCGTTATCCGGACGCATTGTAACATTATAGAATTCCTTTCCCGAAACTGCTATAAGTTGGGCGGCATACCCAATATAGGAGACTTTTAAGGTGGAATTAGTCGAGACGGACATTGAAAAATTACCATCTAAATCTGTGATGGTACCGGTATTAGTACCATCCACTGCCACATTAACACCAATCAAGGGTTCTCCTTTTTCATCAACAACTTTTCCTTTTACAGTCTTTACAGCCTGCGGATCCGTTTCTTTTTTTTCAGGAACAATCATTATATACTTATCTGTCAATTTATAAGTAAATCCTGATCCTTTCAAAATCGTTTTCAGAGCAACCTCTAATGGTTGGTTTACTATGTTCAAAGATAATTGTCGCTTATTGGAAAGTTGAGACTGATTATAAGCAACAGATAGTTTGGATTGTTTTTCAACTTCCACTAATGCATTCTGCAAAGTAATTTCTGTATTCTTTATAGTAATGCGAATATTACTTTGAGCCAAAACTGCTGTCTGTAATAAAAATAGGCAGCAAATAAATAATGTACTTTTTGCTGTTTTTAGATATAAATTCATATCTTCGTAGCGTTTTTAGTGTTAAACTCATAATATTAATTCATCAAAAGTTAAGTATTTTTCTTTTTAATACTAAAGACTCATTTCATATCCGGAATTAGGCGGCATCCTATTTCCGGATACTTTTTTACATAACAGTATATTTTAAGGTTAAACAATCAATTTTTTTTATTCTATTTTACAATCTTCATATAGCATATACTTCCATCTATTTTATAAGTGAATTTTCCGGTAACTTCTTTCATCACTTCCATCACTTCTTCAATATCCGTATTCTTTCCGAAACTAAAGTTATACTTATCATCCGTAAAGAGATTCGTATTATACTGGAAAGTAATATCAAAACGTCTTTCCAAAGTCAGCAGGATCTCTTCTATTGTGCTTCCCCGGAATACAATCTGCCCTCTTTGCCAGGCAGTAACATCTTCCAGATTAGCATCTGCCATTTTGCTTTGGCTTGTCTTACGATTATAAATAACCTGTTGTCCCGGGTTCAGAATATATGAATCATTCGGCAATTCACAATTCACTCTTACTTTTCCGTGAAGCAAAGTTGCTACAATCTCCGGGTCTTCCGGATAAGCAGATACATTAAATTCAGTACCTAAGGCTGTAACTGACATACTTCCTGATCGCACGATAAAAGGCTTCTTCGGATCTTTCTTAACTTTGAAATCTGCCTCACCTATTAAATAAACCGTGCGGGTATCTCCCTTGAAAGCATCCGGATAAAGTAGAAATGTCCCAGAATTTACATGTACTTGACTACCGTCAGGCAATTCTATATTATGCGTTTTTCCATCAGGAATATATTGTTCGATCATCGCAACAGCTTCTTCTTTGAAAACATGTTTTGTCAACCAAAACGTGCCTGATACTGTTACTGCGAATATGGCCACCGCAGCTGCAATATATTTCCAGGGAAATAATTTATATTGCTTCTTAGTGACAGTCGTTTCACCAATCTTATCATATACATTCGCCAAGGAAGTCCATGTGCCTGCATCAACTTTACCTTCTGTTTCTTTCCATAGTGTATTCAACGCTGTATCTTTCTCATCAGCATGCTCCTCATCCACCAACCATTGATGTACTTCTTTGGTTACATTCTCACTATGCTCGGAAGCAGTGAATACATTGATAATTTTTTGAATATAATTCTTCATTTTAGATTGCCTTATATAATATAGACAACTTGCTAAAACGGACTACTCAACTGAAATAGAAAAAAAATGCAATTAAGATGACTTTTTTTAATTCTTGTAGTGCAAGATAGATGTGGCGCTCCACTGTACGAATAGAAAGTTGCAGATTATCAGCGATTTCCTGATTACTCATTCCATTTTGCCGACTCATAGAAAAAACCTTTCTACGTTGTTCCGGCATATTATCTAAAGTGAGTTTTATTAAAAGTTGGAGTTCTTTAGCATAAAGCTTATCGTAAATATCAAATTCGAAAGAGGGGGAATCTTCCTGAACTAACTTCTCTTGATAACTAAGCTCCACGGACTGATGTTTCAGAAAGTTATAAATCTGATTACGAACCATCGTATAAATATAACTATCCCATGTTTCTTTGTTTTCCCAGATTTCCGGATTATCCCACAGCTTGACAAATATATCCTGAGCAATATCTTCCGCATCTTCTTCCGAACGCAAAATCTCCCATGCAAAAGCCTTTACCTTCGGAAAAGTAAGAATGAAAAACTGCTCGAATTTCTTCTTCTTTTCTTGTTCACCAATATGTGTCATCAGAGATTTTCCGGTTATTATCATTTTTTATGGGAGCCAAAAGTAGATGCTTTTATCAAAAAAAACAAATAATATCAGCAATAAAAGCAATTTTATTATTTCCTCCAGACATTCATTTTCCGGTATATTCTCTTATTTACCTGGGTTTTAAAAGTGAACACGAATGAATAAAATTAAAAATGCTTCCAGATTGTGCAAAATAGAGTATGACATACTTTATTTTACACTATCTGGAAGACATTATCTATCTACTTATTTTTCTTTTTGTAAAGATGTATAATCTTACTATTCAGTAGCATTATCAGGACAACGAACTCCTTCTACAAAATTAAGTGTTCCCCGTCCGGCATAAGTAGCACTATATCCGTTCCCTGTAAGGTCGGTTATTATTTTATTATTATCCGGAGTAGATTCATTAAATCTCCAATAAGCCACTAAGCCATCTGTTAAAGGATCTACCCAGCAGACATTATTTTTCAGATCAGCAGCCGAACGAGCAACAGCCCATACGCGTACTTCACTTACATACCCATCCATATAACGATTATCTGCTGCAGACTGACCAATATAGAATGATGCATTATTATCATGTCCATAGGCTTGCGTTAAATCGAGAGTACCTCTTGTGTCCGGAAGTTCTCCCTGCAGCTCACCATTGACATATACAAACTTCTTTCCTTGTGAACCGTCATATACACAAGCCAGATGCAACCATTTATCATTGGGTAAAACATCTCTGGAGTCAATAGCCGGACTACCTCCACTTAATTGCAATTTCCAACCGCTTTTATTATCACCGGCAGTACGCAAACAGAAATTCTCTTCCAATCCCATAACAGAGAAACACCATTTTCCACTGGTAGGAGTCATCTTTTTAAAACGTACCCGAGCTTCAAAAGTTACATTATTCAATGCTGTGGTATTATATTTAGATTCTTTTCTGAAATCAACTTTGAAATAACCATTATTAGTAGAAATATCCGCAGCTTGAGTAATAATAATTTGATTGATTACAATGTATATGGTACGCGAACCTTCAATTATGGACAAATTCTTATCCGATACACTTGCAATACTTATAGGAAGCAGATAAGTTTTACCCTCCTTTAATAAGTCCCGGCTGATGACACTTAAACGCACACCATCTGTGGAAGTATTCTTTCCATTTTCAATAGTCAATGTTGTATTCTCCAACTTGTACGACTTTTCGGGAAGAAGTTCATAATTCTTCTTATATTCCTTATTGAAAGACTCCACTAATTCCGGAGTGGCCTTCATACCCACTTCTACATGATCTCCTATCGCACATGATGAAGCTACTTTAACTCCGATGACTGCAGGCAAATCATCAATTGTCAGATTAGCAACCGGTGATAATTGATCTGCACCAACAACATATAATCCTTCATAGTACTCCTGACTTTTCTGGCATGATATCATTAGAAAGACAAGCAAGCCTAATAATATGTATTTTATATTCTGTTTCATTTTTCTAAACTTTAATGTTCGTTCATTATTCTGATCGCATTACGTGTCCATTTGTAATTAGGATTAGAGCGATAATCGTTCTCCATGTGATAGGTACCACATCCTCCTTTACGGGTAGCAAGTTTTCCTTCATACATGGGGAGGAAACGTGCCATTCCTTCTAATGAAGGTACCGAGCCGCCTTCTCTTAAAGAGTGGTCTACTCCCCCATTTGCATACTTACCGCCTTCAAAGGTTTCAGCGAAAATGTATTGTTCCGGTTTCCAGCCATTGTTAGCCGCATTATCGAAACGACCCTGCAAATCTTCATATCCCCAAGAATTGTATGATTGAACCACACCATAATTAAAATATTCGGCCAATCCCTTTTTCAAATGATAAGGTACTCCATCAATAATTAACAGATTACGGGTTCCTGACTTTGGACCAATATATTTTCCTAATGCCTTTACAAACATTTCCATATTATCCATATAGCTAGGCCACATATAAGATGGACCTACCAAAGGACCACTGAACGGAACTCCGGGAAATTCCTGATAACCGGGTTCGTAGTCAAGATCAATACCCTGATAACCATATTTATACATAGTGTCTACCAAAGACTTGGCATACTCTTCTATCCCTTCCGGAGTGGCAATCTCATGATTTTCGCCAGACATAAATTCATCCGGAATTCTGTGGGCAAAGATAGTATATGTGACACGAGTCCCTTTCACATCCTGCACATAACGTAAATCTTCCATTTGCGCAGGGCTTAAGTTCTGGTAAGCTCCCCAAATAGATATGATATCCACGCTGTCAGGCACACTTCTTAAATAGTTAATCATATCAGCGGAGTTAGCTGTCCATCCGCCAAACCAGCCAAAAAAGACTTCATGATCGTTTCTTGCTTTATATGCTCTTAAGTTTTCCCAATATTCTTTGGACATCTTATCAGGTACCACTATATCCAAAGCTTCTATATCTGTATTACACGATATAATTCCCGTACCAACTATTACGAAAACTATTATATATGTTAATAATTTCTTCATGTCGTTTTATCTAAAAAAATATGACTACTTATTTTCTACATCCCACCATAAGCGAGTAGCTCCGGTATCCGGACCACCCAATAGTTTAACGGCTTTTTCCACCTCTTCTTTGTTTCCTTGATATTCAGAATAGGGGAAAGGAACACGACGGATCTGTACAGAAGAGCTAATAACACCACCACTTTCATTATTAACTATTTCATAGATTTTAGGATAGCCTGTTCTGCGGAATTCACTCCATGCTTCTTGTCCTAATGGATACATTGCTATCCATTTTTGAGTAATGATCTGTTCTAACTGTTTTCCTTTATTATTTTCATCCCAAACGATCGTGACATCAGATGGGGCTGGCGCGGAAGGACTGGTTTTGAACCCAGGGTATTTTGCAGGCACTTTAGTACTTGCAAGATAAGTATCCACTCCTTTTACTCCATATTGTTCGAAAGATGCACGTATGCCTGACTGATACAAACTTTTAGCAGTTCCTTTCATATCCCATGTCTTCAAGGCACCTTCCGCCCGCAAAAAGTAAACCTCTGCAGCCGTCATCCAAACATAAGGAGTTCCTTGCAATATATTAGGTTTAGAGAGTCCCAAATCGCCTTTGAATGTGTCGCCATTCTTATGTCCGTTACGCAGCCCACGATAAGTACTATTTGATGACAATTGGAAGAATACGGATATACGCGGATCTTCAAAACCATTCAAATAAGCATCCATACTGGCTCCCATTACATCTTCTTCATAGCCGTCGGCACTACTAATACTATTAATAGGATTGTGATAAGTGAATGAAAGAGTAGAATTAGATTGCATAGCCGGATTGTTACTGTTTGCTTCAATCACTCCATATGAATGTGCAACAGCAGCTTCCGCCTCTTTCTGTGCATCCGGATAAACAGCACTTATGCGCATTGCCAAACGTAGTTTCAGAGAATTTGCAAAACGAATCCAATTAGGAATGTTGCTGCCAAATATTAAATCGAATTTTTCTAATGCCCTAGAATTGGGATTAGCCTGGTCAAACTTGGCTAAAATATCAATAGCATGGTTCAATTCTTTGAAAAAAGATTTGTAAATAGCTTCTTGTGAATCATAAGGGACAGGATTAGTTAAGCCGAATTTTAGGTAAGGCAGAGGACCATACATATCTGTAGTTTTATGTATAGCCGTCACTTTTACAATTTCACCGACAGCAAACAGCACAGATGCCGAGTCTACCTTTTGGCGTAAAATATTCCATGAAGATAAAAACTCTACAAATGCACTTTTAAAAGGTGCATCTTTCCATTCGTCAGAAATAGCATAGGTTGTTCCATTCGTTCCTCCACCCCAATTTTGTGTTCCGGCAAAATATCCAGAATACATGTTACCGAAAAGGTCTTCCGAACGCTGAAACAAGTTAACATCTTCAGATACCACCCTACGTTGCATCGTAGTAAGATAGCTACCCCACAAATTATCTTTATCCAGTTCTTTTTCTTGAACTTTGTCAGGATCCAGATTAATCGTATCAGACATACAACTTCCCAATAAAAAGCAAGCGGCAAACGTCAGGAAGCAAGTTTGTATAACGTTATAGATTCTATTTTTCATTTTATTCTTCGTTTTAAAGTATTAAAATCAAAAGTTAACTTTTACACCAAAACCGAAACTGCGTAAGCTAGGCGGCATAAAATAATCGAAACCTTGATAATAAGTTCCCGTATTTGCTGTTAGTTCCGGATCAAACGGAGCTTTCTTATAGAACATCAGCAAATTGTGTCCTGTCAGTGACAGAGAAATGTTTAGTTTTTCTCCAAACCATTTTGCCGGAAGCATATATGATAATGACATTTCACGTAAACGAACATTGGTTGCACTATACGCATAATGTGCCAGCAAACCTGTTTTTCCGGAAGCAACGGTACCATAATACTGTTCTGCATCCAATTTTCCGTTGTTTACAGGCACACCACCGTTATCACGAGCTGTGGCTGTTTGTTGCGATACTCCAAATTGATCCATCAAAGCCTGTGTGGCAGAAATCACCTCGCCGCCAACACGTGCGTCAATCAGAAAATCAAGTTCCAGCCCTTTCCAGGCAAAACTGTTTCTGAATCCTAGATTATACTTAGGAGCTGCCGAACCGACTTTAATGAAAGTATTTTCTTCAGCTGACACACCTCCATTTGAAATAAGAATATCACCATGCAAGTCTTGTTTCAACTTTGTCGCATAGATATCAGACATAGTGCCACCTTCTTTCAATATCATTCTGTATGAGTCGGCACTGGCTACGGAGAATTCTGTCGGTGATTTTACTGTTGTACCAGTAGTGCGGTCAGTCACATACTCGGGAAGCAACTCTTTGATCTCATTGCGGTTCATTGAATAAATCAAATTTGAGCTCCAATTTACAGGACCTAAATTCTGATTAAGACCTACACTTAGTTCAACACCCCAGTTGTTTACTTTTCCTGCATTCTCGTATGCATAAGCATATCCTGTGCTGGGCGGCAATTCATATTTAAATAACTGATTATACGTATTTGAATTGTAATATGTTGCTGCAATATTCAATTTGTTGTCAAACAACCGTAAGTCCATACCGAATTCAAACGCTTTGGTCATTTCCGGTTTCAGGTGATTGGCTGGTGAGTAGTTGGCACTTGTAGCATTACCATTCTCCAAAGCTACCGTCGCATAAGGCAGATATGCACTTGGAGGATTACCCACTTGCGCATACGAACCGCGGATCTTCCAGAAAGAGAAAATCTTTTTAGGAAGCGGAATGATTTCCGACAACACAACAGAAAGACCAACAGACGGATAGAATACATATTCCTTGGAAGTACCTACCAATGTAGAAAACCAGTCTATACGACTTGTCACATCAGCATAAAGGAAATTGCGATAACCCAGTTCTGCTTTACCATAGATAGATTGGGTTTGAGTATGTAACGATTGTTTGGTATATCCGCTTTCTGTTGAAGGTATATTACTTGGATGGAAAAAGTTGGGTACTCCAAGCAGATTGCCTTCAAAAGTACTTGATTTATATTTTTCATCATAGTAGCTACCACCAAGATTTACCAACAAGTGGTAATCTTCTCCGAACTTCTTATCGATATTTACCAGGAAATCAAGATAAGTTGCGGTATTCTTGTCTTCCTGTGTCATATAGTTACCTTGAGATTTGGAGAACAGACCATCGGTAGAAGCATATAATTTGCGTTCGAAATCAGTATAAGCGTTATCAACGCGGGCACGTCCGATTATATCAAGCCAGTTGGTTATATTCCATTTCATTGACAATGACATGATATAACGGTCTCTATTGGTATTGAACATATTACGGTTAATAATCCAGTACGGATTCTGCATGCCCAATCCCTGATTTTTATAAGGCCAATATTGAGTTTTGAAGTTTCTATCAGCGTCATATCGCTCATAGACTACATATTTATTCATGTCATCACTTGGTGGAAACAAATAAACCGGAACCAACGGATTATAATACATACCTTGCCCGTTGCTGTTTTGGTTGTTCTGCTTAATATAAAATAATCCCATATCCATACTCAAGACATCTTTAACGATATCCCAAGAATTACGAAATGTAAAATTATAGCGATTATATTTATTATTGTCAATGACACCTTCCGAATTTACAGATCCAAAAGAGATATGCGTCTGGTTTGTTTCTGAACCAGTAGAAACAGCAATAGAATTCATTGTATTAAATCCTGTCTGAAAGAAATCCAAAGGATTATAATCAGATGCTTTCTCCAGTTTATCGCCCCAGCTTTTGAATTCACCTTCTTTACGTCCATACGTATTCTGGAACTCCGGAGTTATAAAAGGTCTTGAAAAGCTAGTGCTGTTTGAATAACTTATTCTGGGCTTTCCAATCGCACCTTTTTTAGTTGTAATCAATATCACACCGTTCGCACCTCTATTACCATATAAAGAAGCTGCAGAAGCACCGGTCAGGATGGACATACTTTCTATATCCTCCGGATTTATATTAGATATTCCGTCTCCGTCGGCCACTTCCACTGACTCATAAAAATTATCTGATTGTTTGGTTCTTAACCCTTGCATCGGAATACCATCCAAAACATACAATGCATTGTTTTCACCAAATAATGACTTGGTACCACGCATGACAACGCGAGAAGAACCACCGGTTCCCGATGAACTTTGATTAATAGTCACACCTGCTATCTTACCTGAAAGGCTATTGATAAAGTTGGCATCTTTCACTTTTGTGATACCGGCAGCTTTTATTTCCTGCACATTATACGTTAATGCCTTGGCTTCTCTCTTAATACCCAGTGCAGTTACCACTACCTCATCCAAAGCCTGCATATCTTCGCCCAGTACAATATTCAATGGATTTGAATTTGTGACTGTCACCGATTTGGCAGTATAACCAACGTACGAGAATTCGAGAACAACACCAACAGGAACCGTCAAAGAAAATTTTCCATCCAGGTCGGTTACTGTACCATTGGCAGTACCTTTTGCCAATACACTAACCCCTATTAATGGTTCTCCTGCGGTATCTTTTACTGTTCCTTTTACTTGAATCACCTTGGAATTTTGGTCGACTTTATTAGATTTTGACAAAATAATCTGTTTGTCAATCACGGTATAAGATATATTCGTACCTCTAAAGATATCATCCAGAATATCTGTAATATTCCCGGATTTACTTTTTACGGATACAATCCGATTCTTCTGAATGGTTTTATCATTATAAAGAAATACATAATCAGAGGTTTCCTCAATCTTATTCAATACCTGTTCTACAGATACATTGTTCATTGAAATGGCAATATGTGTTCGTTGAGCATAGCCATTTTCAGCAGAAAGTTGTAATACTACTGCAAAAAGTAGTGCCAGACTAATCCTCATAACTAAAGGAAGTTTTAGATTTAAAGCATATTTAGAACATAATGCAATAAATGAATGATTTTTTTTCATACATTTGCGGTTAACTAAAGTTTATTACTAAATGAACTATGGTTCGATTCCGGTTCGTGTTTGCAAGACCCTGTACCGTGAATCTAAAATTTCAGGGGAAGACAGCTGTTGGTAGCAGCTTTCTTCCTTTTGTTTTTCATTTTTTTCGTGCTATCTCATAGGCTACATTTATTTAAAAAAGGTTATTACTAATATAAGTCTACTATTATTTTTGTTTTTGACAATGTTCCATCCGTTTGCTGCTCCGGTTCCAGAATTTTCCACTTCAATGTTGCCGATTTAGCTAGATAATCCAATATTTGCGACAGCGTTTCAGTTCGGAAAGTAGCCCGGTATTTATACTCTTTCCCTTGTTGATTATTAAACTGGATATCTACATTAAAATGCCGTTCCAAACGTTTGAATATATCTTCTAACGAAGCATTTCTGAATATTAGTTTCCCATCTTTCCAAGCTATCTTTCCATAAACATCAACCTCATTCTTTTGTGATTTTTGAGTCTGTTTATCATAAAACAGCTGTTCGCCAGGAACTAATACAAATGTCTCCTGATTGGGGGTTATTACATTTACTTTACCTTTCTCTAATACTGCTTCTATATAATTATCATCTTCATAAGCTGTGACATTAAATTTTGTTCCATACACATACACGCTCAGCCCATTCGGAGTATTTACATAAAAAGGACGCTCACGATCCGCCTCCACTTCAAAGTATGCTTCACCTTTTAATTCCACATCCCGATTGTTTTTCTTAAAAACCGTAGGGTAGCGTAAACTACTACCGGAATTCAACCATACAATAGAGTGATCCGGAAGTTCGTAACGTACAACAGTCCCCATCGTAGCTGTGACTTCTGCGTACAGTTCTTCATCTTCTGTTCCTCTAAAGTGCAGGTATCCCAGTATTAAAGAGGATAGCAATAAAGGTATTGTCAGAAAAGCAGCATAGCGTACCAACTGATTATGCATACTTTTTCTCCTGTTCATCTTTATTCTGGCCTGTGTTTGACGATAAGCGTCCATTACATCAATGGACTCCATTTCTTTTATATCATCTCCCAATGCCTGCGCTTTACGGAGCAATGATTCCGAATTCATATTTTCGATATTCTCTTTCAAAATCTTATCTTTTTAATTGCAATTACGTTTATAATACAAACGAGCTTATCAAAAAGGGACAGGTAAATCGAACTTTTTTTTATTTTTATTTTTGAGGCAAACAAAGCTGAAAGTGATAATACCATCGGAAAATAAAAAAAGAGTAGGAAAATTAGGCTTTGATAAGTATCTTATTATATATTTGCAGCGAAATGAAAAACTACAGAATCTCTAAATAATGAAAATATTTTTTTCAAGACAGACTAAAGAGCGGACTTTCAAACAACTTTATGAGGAATATTATGCCCCATTTTGTTTGTATGCAAAAAGGTTTGTTGATGATAAAGAAACACGTGAAGATATCGTTTCGGATGTATTCACCTCATTATGGGATAAACTGGATACTGATTCTTTTGATCTTCAATCGAACACTGCATTAGCTTACATCAAAATGTGTGTAAAAAATAGCTGCCTGAATTTCCTGAAACATCAGGAATATGAATGGAGCTATGCGGAAAATATACAGAAGAAAGCTCCTGTATATGAAACAGAACCGGATAGTATATATACTCTTGATGAGCTATATAGAATGTTGTATGAAACATTAAACAAACTTCCCGAAAACTATCGAACGGTCTTTATTAAAAGTTTCTTTGAAGGCAAAACTCATACAGAGATTGCAGAAGAGATGAATCTTAGCGTGAAGTCTATCAATCGATATAAACAAAAAACGATGGAACTTTTACGTAATGAATTAAAGGAGTATATGCCACTATTACTCTTGTTATTTCTTCGTGCATAATCTACACCCTCATGTTCTCTTCCTGATATATGCCTTTCTTTTAAAAAACAGTCGTACTCTATATATGTATTAGTCCTGTTGTTTATATCACTCTGCTTAATAGTTAGCAGGGGCTTACTTGTGTGGACAGATAAGCTATCAGGTGTGAACAAATCTGTTTACAACCGTAAACAGATTTGTTCACATGGGTGAGCCCTTGTAAAACATTAGAGCTTAACAAAAGAATACCTAAGTATCAATGTATGATATATAGAGAAATATAGTATAAATTAGCTGGGAGCAAGACGAGACAGGGTGAGGGTAACTTTTTACCCTCACCCTGTCCTCACCTCTACCCTCACACTTGAAACACCGATGAATAAAGGGATTGAATCAAGGTGTGAGGGTGTGAGGGTAAAACGTCATCAACATTTTTTTGGCTAAGATGCGACACTCTGCCCGGTTAATTTTTCCGTTCTCTGTTTGCGGAATGGATTCTATTGTCAATATATGCTTGGGACGATAATAAGGTTCCAGTATTTCCTGTAGTTTATTTCCGATTTCTTCTGTGTCGGGCTGACCTGCCAATAATAAAGTGACAGCCTGCCCTAAGCGCTGATCCGGAACTGAAGTAATGACAAAGGACACAGGAATAAACGGGCGGAGCAACTTCTCCATCTCTTCTGCTTGAATCTTAATTCCTCCACTGTTAATCACATTGTCTTTCCGGCCTAGAATCATAAAACTTCCATCGGGATAGATACGTGCAATGTCATTGGTCTGCAATGTTTCGTCACATACCAAAGGGGCATCAATGATTAATGTATTCTCTGCAGATAAAGACAATTTTACTGAAGGAAATGGATAATAATGTTCTGAAGCCGATGCTCCGTTCAGACGACGAAGGGCAATATGCGACAAGGTTTCAGTCATGCCATAAGTGGAGTAAACGGCAGTCGGAAGATGGTTTATCTCCGTTTCCAGAGCCTCATCAACGGCTCCGCCTCCTATAATCAGAATATCCGTTTGTTTTAATCGCTCTTTTTCTTCGGGAACCTGCAACGTGTTATAAACTTGCAATGGGACCATTGCCACAAATCTCAAAGATTCTTTTATATCCGCCAACGGATGACCGGAAGCAGGACGAACAATCAGATTCAAACCTGCAACCAATGAACGTACAACCACCATCATTGCACCGATATAACGAAGATTCATACATAATAATGCCGACTCACCTTTCTTCAAATTCAGAAATTCACAAGTCAGACGCGCACTTTGCATCATTTGATCCTTGCGTACCATCAGTTCTTTAGGTGTACCCGTGGAACCCGATGTATGAACCGTGATGACAGGAGAGTCATTAAACCATTCGTTCAGGAAAAGATATAAATCCCAATAAGCAGGAGAATGAGCTTCTGCTCCTCCTGCTATCAGTTGGCTTATATCTTCAAAAGTGTATTCTTTTCCTTCCAGTAGCAAGCGCTGTTGTTGTCGATCGAATATCATCAGAATATCCTTTAAATACCACTAAATACCATTATTTACAAAACCACAGGCAATCTTTTCTGATTTCAAGAGGTACTTCTATATTGTCAGTAAAGAGCATACCCGTTCCCAGTCCTTGTGGCAGTGGATTATTGAATGTTGCACACCAATGGGCGATAGCGTTCAAACCAATGTTGGACTCCAAAGCGGAAGTGATCCACCAGCCGATATGTTGCTTTTCCGCTTCCATAATCCATTCATCCCCTCCACATATTCCTCCGTGGAGGGATGGTTTAATGATGATATATTGCGGACGGATGGTTGCCAGCAGTTTCTTTTTTTCTTCCAGCGTGTTGCATCCTATCAGCTCTTCATCCAATGCTATCGGCAACGGAGATTCAGAAGTGAGCCGGGCCATTTCTTCCCATTGTCCGGCACGGATCGGCTGTTCGATAGAATGTAAATCAAATTCTGACAGACGTTTCAGTTTTTCCATTGCATCACCCGGAGAGAAAGCACCGTTTGCATCTACACGCAACTCTATTTCTTTAGAAGAGAAATGGGTACGAATATGACGTAACAATGCCAATTCTTTTTCAAAGTCGATAGCACCAATCTTTAGTTTGACGCAACGGAATCCGGCTTCCATCTTTTTCTCGATCTGGGATAACATGTTTTCAAAATCTCCCATCCAGATCAAGCCGTTGATTGGAATCCCTACCTCTCCACGTGAAAAAGCCGTATCGGACAAAGCCCAACTCCCTGCAAAGAAATGCCAGATAGCCGTTTCCAAGCCAAATAAGATGGAAGGATACTTGCATAGACCATCCTTATCCAATTTTCCCTGTTCTTCCTCTACTTGTCGGCAAGTTCTTATTAATATATCCTCGTAATCAGGGAGATCATCACAACTTAATGCAGGCAAAGGCGCGCACTCTCCAATTCCCACTCTACCCGGAAAATCAGGAGAAGTAAAGTGAAGATACCAGACTTTTCGTGTAGTATATGTTCCCCGGGAAGTTCCCGCGGGTTGCTTGAAATGAAGCAACCGGGGAATAATATCTATCTTACAATCCATAATGAATATCTTTTCAATCTGCTAATTACTGCACAATCAGTCCTTCATTAGCCTATTATTTTAAGGGAATTTCGGATATTGTTTGAAGTTCGGTTTAC
>OJQX01000265.1_pt1 | contig 36268 bp, 38 predicted proteins | sample 1599031 | NCBI WGS metagenome assembly OJQX01 (sample SAMN03922513, study PRJEB24848) | human gut metagenome | isolation source: stool sample | host: Homo sapiens | place: Germany | collected 2010-02 | reverse complement strand
TGTTGCCTCGAAATTTTTGTTATTTCGAGTGTCTACTCTATGGGGAGCATATCAAACCGCCATGATGTCTGCCTTTTCTTTATACTATTAAATCAGTCACAGAAAGCAGCCGGTCATATTGCCGTAGAGCACCGCAAAGGGCGCGGCAAACAGGAAGCTGTCAAACCTGTCCAGAATTCCTCCATGCCCCGGGAGAACCCTGCTGAAATCCTTAATGCCAACCGTCCGTTTGATCGTTGACATCGCAAGATCCCCGAATTGCCCGATGATGGAAGCCAGAAACAGGTAAAGGAACAACCAGCCGTACCGTATCTCAACGCCCGCACACTGGGAATACAGGGAAGCAATCAGGCTCATGAGAATCACGGAACTGACCATGCCGCCCAGCCCGCCTTCCACCGTCTTTCCGGGACTGATGATAGGCGCCAGCTTATGGGTGCCAAACGCTCTGCCAACAAAATATGCCCCCACGTCATTGACCGTGCAGCCCAGCGTGACAAAGATCAGAGCGGCAAGTCCCTGCGGCCACCGCCGAATTTCCACCGCGCTGTAGAAGAATATGGGAAGCATCAACGCGCAGGGTAGAATGTGCCAAAACCCGATGGAACGAACCTCTTTCATGCGGCTCATAAACAACGCGAAGGCCACAATGGCAAGCACCCACACAAGCAAAAGGATCTCCGTGTAATATGGAAGCCTCCTCATACAGACTGCGGCCGCAATCAGACTCAGCAGCAGGACATTGTACCAAGTGCAGCATTTCACGGCCCGAAGCAGCTCAACAATGCCCATAATGCTCAGCATTCGCTTTACCATTAGTAACATCGGTTATAGCTGCTCCCTGAATTTCTCAAGCTGTCCGATCAACGCCTGAATATCTGCTTTCATCGCAGCGGAATCCGGCGCGGTATATGTGACGGTGCCGAGAACAATGTAGTCGATGGATACGCCAAACAGGTTTGAGAGCGCGATCAGCACATCAACCGAGCAGCCTCTCTTCCCGGACTCGATGAAGCTGATATGGCCGTGGGAAACATTCATATGTTCTGCCAGATCATCCTGTGTGAAGTTCTTTGCAATGCGAAGCTCACGAATCCGCGCTCCGCCCTTCGTGTTGTAATACATAAAAAACCTCCGTGAATTTGAAATGTGGGAATTTCAAACGCACAGAGGTGGAGAACGGCAATGAAGCCCTAAAGACGCAGAATGGGGCGATATGAAGTTGTGGTGGGGCGGCGCATCCGGAAGAGGCTGAAAAGATAGCGGGGCACAGAGAATGTGTCCCAACAAGGTACAGCCTTGTTCCCTAAATCTGAGGGATGATGCGCCGAAGCCGTACATTTTTCCAAACGTAGAAAAAGCGCAACTCAAATCCCCCGCATCCTGAATTTGAAAAAGATAAATTGTTGCACTTTTGCTAGATTGCGACCAACGACCAAACAGTATTTGTGAATGCAAACCTCAAAGCAGTTGGCTCCCTGCACGCCTTCTATCCTACGGCCTGTGTCAGCACACATGCCGTTGTGCTTTGCGACATGAACGGCAGGCAAATGCCGCTCTCACCCGCGCCGACCAGCAGCTCTGTGCCGCTCGGGCTGATCAGGAGGGGATACGTCTCACACAGATACATCGGGCCGTCCGTGACGCCATAGTTTTTACCGCCCACAAGCGACAAGCTGAGCGTCACATAGCTCGGCCCGTCCGGAATGGTTTGAATTGCCCAGAAGCCGCTCCACATCTCCTCAAATTCGTCGCTGTCTTCGTATACCCAATCCAGATCGACCGTGCCGCCTGTCTCGTCTTCCGGATAGAAGCGCAGCGAGAAATGGGCATAGCGGTTGGTTTCCCCTGCCATGGTCTCTGTGATCCAGCCCATACCCGTACTCTCTGCCCCCGCCAGACCGAGCGCGGTCATGCCGCTCCAGCCGTCGGCAAGCCATGCCGCGAACGCGGGCGGGGCAGAATACCATGCGTACTCCGTAAAGTCAAACGAAAGATAGTCTCCAGCTTCCGATATGCAGGGCGCAAGATGGCTCGTCGCGTCGAGGGACGGCTCCCATTCACAGGTATTCCCGCTGTTGTCGGTGATAAAGACCTGGGTGTCGGCCTCATATGCAACGCCGTCAAGATTCGCAAAGAGCAGCACCGGCTCGCCGCTCTCCGACCGGTAGAGCACCTCCGTGACCTCGTCGGTCTGTGTTTTTTCGTTCCACTGCACACGATTGATCGCAACCGTCGCGTTTTCATCGACCGGTACGATGCAGTACAGATGCCCCGCACCGCCGATAATGTGCTCCTCGTCGATCTCAGCGATGAAGGGGTATTCAAGGAGCATTGCCTCATTGGTTTCCCACAGCCACGCGGGGAAGCCCGCCTCGAAGCCGTCCTCGAACAGTCCGCCGACATAGCCGAGATACGCCGCGCCAAACATTGTCGCCGGAAAGTCGATCCGGTCTCGCAGCCATCCCAGCGCAGTCTCGGCCTCCGGCGAAAGGGTATCCTGCGCCGGCTGGGTTTCCAGCGCTTCTCTGTCCGTCCCTGGGGGCAGCGTTACCGCTTCGGCGCTTGCCTGGTCGTTGGATTCTTCCTGCCGCCTCCCTTGTGCACAGGCGCACAGGGAAAGCAGCAGCGCCGTCGCCAGCAGCAGCGTGCCTACCCGTTTGCATATTCCTTTCATGGCCGCGCCCTCAGAATTTTCCGCTCCGACCGGAGCCTCCGCCGCCGGACTCGCTTTGGCTGCTGCTCCCACTGGAAGAGCTACGCTCGATCTTCCGACTGGAGGTCGTCTTATGGGTGAAATGATCTGTTTGCTCCGTAAGCCGGAGTCCCGCGGAGACGTAGGCGTTCGCGGTTGCTTTTTCTGATACAGTGTCCATTTTCTGCCATATCACGGCGACGACCGCGGCTGCTGCCAGCAGGGAAAGACCGATCACGATAAGGAGCGGATAGAACAAGCTCGCCCGGACGGGCTTTCCTGCGGAAGCCTTTTCCAGATAGACTCTGCATTCTTTGACGTAATCCTCAAAGCCGCCGTACCAGTCATTTTCCCTGAAATCGTCCAGAAAGACCTTTTCCAGCTTCTCCTGCCCGTAGCTGTTGAACGCATACTCGCAGCGTGAGCCGTAGCAGAACATCGCCCAGTCGCGATCATCCATGCTGAGCAGGAGCATAATCCCGTCGCGGTTCGGCCCCTCGCCCATGGTGTAGTTATGATAGATGGTATAGGTTGCCTTGTAGACGCCGTCGGCGTGATAGTCCCGGAAATCCTCCACCGTCACAATGTAAACGCCGACACGGTATTTCTGGGAAACCGCTTCCGCCATTTTCTCCAGCCGCGCACGTTCGCCTTCCCTGAGAAGTCCGGCGGCATCCGTCACATAGTTCAGCTGCGCTCCCGTCTGCGCTGCCGCAGCTGCGCTCACGCAGAGGGCAAGCACCGTCACGAGCACCAGCAGAAGGCATAATAACCGTTTCTTCATGTTCTCACCCTCCTACCGTGCCATAAGCAGAATCGCCGTCACGCTGATAGCAACAAACAGCGCCGCGATCGCTGCAAACAGGCCAATTACCCGCTTCGTGCTGACCGGAAGGTTGCCAACGAGCTTGCCCGTCTGTCCGTTCATGGCAAAGAGGAAGTCCTTGTCCTCCCATCTTGTGTTCAGAATCCAGACGGGAAGCAGCGCGTAATGCACCTTTCCGCGCTTCAACTGGATGCTCCGGCCCGTTTCATTGCAGGAGGCATAGCCGGTCACGGTTTTTTCCAGCGCATTCACCAGCGAGCCTGCACAGCGCCGATTCGCCCGATCCCGGCTGTCTTCCACGCTTACATCATATTTATCCGCCAGAAATCCGGGCAGATACGCCGTGGAAAACGGCTTTAGCTCTGTATAATCGTACGGTTCGATGGAGTCCATATAATCGTCCGGCATTTTGCTGGATGCATCCACCGGGATTTTTTCAAAGGCAATGGAACCGGCGCGTCGCACGTCGTAGTGGCTCGTCTCCGTGATCTCATAATCTCCCGAGGTGTATTTATGTACCGTGGTGGCATGGAACTGGACGCTTCCGCTGGCCTCGCCGTCGTACATCCAGAAGGGCACGTACACGCCCTTGATTTCCTCCAGATGGTTGGCTTTGGAGAAGGTCGATGGCAGCAGAGGCTTTTTGAGATAGTGCTTCTTCAGCGCCTTGATGGCATCCTCCTTGCTCAGCTTGAAGGGAAGCACAAAGTCGGGCTTCAGAACGCCGGAGAACTGCCCCGGAATCACCGACGGATTTCCGCAGTATGGGCAGGACGTGGCTGCCGTCGTTGCGTCGCAGAGCAGTTCCGCACCACACGACGGGCAGCAGTACGCTTTTATGCTGCCTGCGTCTGCACCCCAGTCCTCGCTCAGACCGGAGGTGTCCCAGTCGGAGTCGTCTGCGGTAGCCTCTTCCGCTTCTGCCGCATTCGCTTCTTTTTTCCCATAGAGCGCCTCAATTTCCGCTGTATTGAAGCTCGAACCGCAGTAGTCGCACTCCAATCTGCCGGATTCTCCCGTAAAATGGAGAGGCCCCATACAGGCGGGGCATTGATAATTTGTTACTTGTGTTGCCATCTAAAATTCCTCGTTTCCTGGACAGGCGTTACAGTCCGCAAGGGCAGCTTGCAGCACCAAGCGCAAGTATGATTGTGTTTTTCGGATATGTTCGCAGGCTCACTGCTTATGATAAATCGGGTACGTGTCCTTTATGACGTTTTCCTCCGAATCGTACAAGACACGCACATCAGCCGCTGCATGGTCGCTGTTGGCAAGCGTGATCGCAATCCGCTTTTCTGCGATCAGACCTGCCATGATGCGGAGCGCTTTGCGTTTCATGGCACCACCTCCGTTTTTTGCGAAAAAGCCGGATTCTCCCGCTCCAAAATGGGGCGGGAGCCGGTTTCCATATGGTTTTCAGGAGGACGACGACCTTACCTGAATGACATGTTGCTTAGAATGATGTCCGGCATCGTTCCCGGGACGCAGTCCAAGTTGCGAAGGCCGATGGAAAGGGCACGGCTGTCGTCAAGCTGCGCGATATACTGAATCCATTCGTAGCCGATGTACTTATAGGTGCGGCCGCGGAAGGTGATGCCGCCGATCACGCGGTCTTCAATATCCTGATAGTTTTCAAAACTGTCCTTGTAATAATCGAAATCCTCCACCTTTGCCCTGACCTCAAACTGAATGGCGCCTGCGCCGAATGCGGTAGGATCGTCGTTTTCCACCAGGCTGCGCTTTCCGTCATCGAACGACCATCCGGATACCGGGATCTTCGTCATGATTTTGACCTTAACATCGTCTTTTGCAAACTGGGCGATTTCCACGGAGAAGTCCTTCATCTCGGCGTTTGCAGACGCTGCCTTGTTTGCCTCCGCGGCTTCCGCTTTGACGGTGTCAAGATACTTCGCTATGGCCTCCTCGCCGGAGAAGCCGCTTGTATTGTATCCGCTCACCTCATAAATGCCCGGACTCTCTTCCTTGAAATTGACGTAGATGAAATGGGAGTCATCATCCGCAGATATCCATTTGTAGTAGCGGTAGTTTGCCTTCATGTGGTCGCTGTACTCTTCCTTGACGAACTGACCTTCCGCGCCGAAGTAGGCAACAATATCCTCGTAAGTAGCGTCAAAAATATTATTATTGACCTCGTTCATCCAGACGTAGCCCTTCTGTACCTGCTCTTCGGTCACGATGCCGTCTCCGCCGGATGCCGCAGCGTCCGTCTGGGTGAGCGGGGCGCTGTCATGCGGATTGAAGTCGTTCGACGGCTCTTCCCCGATGGCGTCCGGCATGGGCATGCCCGCGTCAATCAGCGGCAGGTACCAGTCGGTATAGCAGTAGGGATAGCCGCTCTCGTCCATATCATCCCAGTACAGTCCCCAGGGGCGCAGATAGATGTCGTAGTGGAACGTGTCGTCGCCGTTTTCGTAGTCGCCGTCGATCCAGATCAGGTCGTCATAGTCCAGAAGGCCGGGATCGACGATCCAGTCCGCATGTGCCAGTGCCGTGTCCGTGAACCAGCCGCCCTCGGACATGACCGTGCCATGCTCGCCGGTTCCGGCTTCACTCAGGCTGACGGAGGCCAGCGCCATGGGGTCGGCTCTGGTGTAGTCCTCATCCCAGAGTGTGATGGTACCCGTATAGTCTGCGCCAATGGCGATCTCGCCGCAGACATCCCACCATTGCCCCTCCATGCTCTCGTAAGAACCCGAGCAACCGGTCATTTTCCACCAGCCGTACCATGCGCCGTTCCACCAGTCGAGCAGCGCGTCGCCGGTCGTGGCGGTCAGCCCGCCGTCATCCGTCATGCCCGTCTCCGTGGTCTCCACGCGGCTGAGCGTGGAGGGGTCGACGGTGATCTTGCCGCTTTTCTTGCCGAAGATCTGCTCAAAGGTCGCCTCCACCGCAGCGGTCGGGTCGCGCAGCACATAGGCCGTCTGCACCTCTAGCGTCGTACCCGGCGCGATATCCGTGAACTGGCTGTTTATCACGGTTTCATAGCTCTCGTGGTCGGCAACGACTGTCGCGACCTCCAGCTCCGTGCCGTTCTGCATGACGGTTTCGTTGACACTCCAGAGATACGAGGCGTTTTCCTTGCCGTTGTTTGTGAAGTCCAGTGTCAGAACGATTGCGTCATTTCCGTCCGAATCTTCCATGATGCACGCGCCCTTGTAGAGCAGCTCATAGTCGCCGAGCTTGATCAAATTGGAATCTTTCGCCTTATCCTTTCCGCAGGCGGTGAGGCTGCTGAGCAGCATCGGCATCGCAAGAAGCAGGCATAGAAGCTTGGTCTTCGTCTGTTTCATAATTCCCTCCCAATATCCTTCAAGGATGCACAAATCTGCCGATCAACAGAAAATAACATATAATTCCAGAAAAACAACAGTGCATACCTGAGACATTTTGCTTTCCTTATTTCTTTTCCCGCCGAATCGCGTTCCCGTTCTTGTCGGTAAACTTGCCGCAGAGAATCTTGATAAAGTCAACAAGATATCCGATGCCGAACAGGCCAGCCGTCAGCAGGTAGAGGATGCCCGTGCCGGTCTTGCCGACATAGAAGCGATGAACGCCGAGACCGCCAAGGAAGAAGCAGAGCAGGAAGGTTGTCAGCCAGTCCTTGGTATCGGCCGGAACCTCCGGTGCGACATAGTCCTCTACCTCCTCGCCGTTCAGAATCTTCTTCACGGTTTCGGTCACGGTGTCGATATAGCCGCCGCGCTCCGTTGCAAGGCCGACCGTTGCGCCCTTGAGGCCCTTGCGCAGCGCACTGTTCTTATCAACGCGCATTCCGCCAACCGACATCTTGGCCTCGGTGATGACCGGCTGGATCCGGATATGCGTGCCGTCCTTCAGGAAAAGCCAGAGACCGACGTCCACATTCGGCTCCTTTTCAAACGAGATGCGTTGACCTGGCACGCCGCCCTTGATCTGGAACGGCATCTGGAACGCCGCCCTGCGGGCATTGAGCTTCTCCATGATCTCTTCCAGTGTGGTGGAATAGGAAAGATCAAATTCACGGGGACTGGTTGCGAATGCTGCCTCTTTCATGCCGTCGGTAAAGTTTGCCATGGTGCTTTCTCCTTTCAAAAATCAAGTATGTGTCTGACGTGTGGTGTGCTGCCTGATCTTTTTGTGACGGTTCTGCGCCTGATACTAGTTTTTAAGGCAGCACCGCACAATTCGGCAAGAAGTCTCAGACAGGATTTTTGTCCCAATTCAAAGTTTGGAAAACGAAGGAATACTGTATGTACCCGCAAGGGGTATGCCGCATCCGTAAGCCAGCTTGCGCTGGCAACGGCTGCGCAATATTTCCCATTTTCGGAACTGCGGAAGTGGGGCAAAAAGGCGGCTGAGACTCGAAGACGCAATTGCGCGGTGCTGCCCTAGTATCAGGAGCGTTATCCAGCCGGACTGCGGTACTGCGCAGCAAAAAATCTGCGGGAACTTCCCACGAAGGGACGCCGAAAGAGGTCTTTTTCCGCACTGCTGATCCTTTACTTTGCTTTGCGGCGGCTGCGCACGTCAAAAGCAACCGCAATTACAAAAATAATGCCCTTTACAATGTACTGATAGGAGATATCAACACCCATCAGATTCATACCGTTTGTCAGAGACACGATCACGAAGGCGCCTACGACAGCGTTTGTCACTTTGCCAATGCCGCCGCTGACAGCGGTGCCGCCAATATAGGAAGAAGCAATTGCGTCCATCTCAAAGGCATTGCCCGCTGTAGGAGTCGCAGACTGGAGACGGGACGTGTAGAGGACACCAGCCAATGCGGCAAGGACACTCATCGAGCAGAATGCAAACTGCGTCACCTTTTTGACATCGACGCCTGACAATTCTGCCGCCTGGTCATTGCCGCCAATACCATAGATGTACCGGCCCAGTCTTGTTTTGTTCAGCAAGTAATTGTAGCTCAGCAGCACCGCTGCTACAATTACAGCCGTCCAGGGCAGGCCGCTGTAATTTGCCAGTATCCAAATAACATACATGATAATCGCTGACTCAAGGACAATACCCAGCAGGAATACCGGCATGGAAGTTACATGGAAATGATACTTCAGCTTATTCTGGCGGGCCTTAACCTGCGTGAAAATCAGAACGGCGACAAGAATGACTCCGATCAGAACGGTGAGCAGATGGAATCCAAGGTCCGCGCCGGGAATGTCAGGGATGAATCCGTTGGACAGGGCATTGAAGCCCTTGTTCGGAACAATGATGGTGCCGGTTTTCTGAAGGGCACGGCTCAGCAGGCCGCGGAAAATAAACATACCGGCCAATGTCGTAACGAACGCGGGGACGCCAACTCTTGTTACCAATGTGCCCTGATAGAGACCAATGCAAAGGCCAAGCACCAAGACAGCCAAAATAGCGACCCACTCGTTAACTCCAAACTGCGTCATCAGAATCGCGGCAATGGCTCCCGAGAAGCCGGCTACATAGCCTACAGAAAGATCAATGTGCTTCAAAATCAGAATCAGGGTCATACCGATGGCAAGGACTGCCACATAGCCGACCTGCTTGATCAGATTGCTTATGTTGGCTGCCTGTAAAAAGGCGCCCTGGGTCTTCCAGTTAAAGAATATCATGATGATTACCAGGGCGATATACATCATGTAATCTCTGATATTCGTCTTTGCGAGGCAAAAAAGTTCACTGATAAAGCTCTTCTTTTCCGGCTCGTTTTGTGTCGTCTTTTCCATTCCGAAACCTCCTATGATCTGACAGCCATAGCCATGACTTTTCTTTCATCGGCTTCCTCCGCCGACAGTTCACCGGTAATGCTGCCGCCCGACATGACATACAGTCTGTCGCTCATTCCCAAAACCTCAGGCAGCTCAGAGGAAATCATTATAATGCTCATGCCTTCTTCTACAAGCCGATTCATCAGCGTGTAGATCTCATATTTTGCACCGACGTCAATTCCCCGGGTGGGTTCGTCCAAAATCAGGACTTTCGGCTTTGCAAACAGCCATTTTGCCAGCTGTACCTTCTGTTGGTTTCCACCGCTGAGGTTGCCTACTTTTTGCATAATGGAAGGCGCTTTGATGTTCATAGAAGATTTCAGCTCATTGGCCATCTGAATTTCTTTATTTTCGTCTATCGATAAGCCATTCTGAAGGCATTCCAAATCCGCCAGAGTGATGTTGTACTTGATATTCTGAATCAGCACCAGACCGTTACCCTTGCGATCCTCGGAAACATAAGCGATTCCCTTCTTAATGGCATCCCGCGGCTTGTCGAAGGAAACCTTTTCTCCATTCAGGAAAATTTCTCCGCTTTTAATATGGTAATGTGAGGGATTGCCAAAAATGCTCATGGCAAATTCCGTACGTCCCGCACCCATCAGGCCCTGAAGGCCGACAATTTCGCCTTTTCTGACATTCAGATTGACGTTGTGAAGGATTTCCTTACCCGTTGCGGAATCCTCGACAGTCCAGTTGCGAACCTCAAAGCTGATGTCTCCAATATTTTGCTGCTCCCGCTTCGGGTAGATATTGTCAATCTCCCGACCGACCATGTGCTTGATGATTTCGGACTCGGTCACCGCTGTCTCTCTGGCATCCATGGAACAGATCGTAGCGCCGTCCCGCAGTACCGTAATGGTATCCGCGATTTCTATGATTTCCTTCAGTCTGTGAGAAATCATGATGCAGGTAACGCCCTGTTCCTTCAGTTCTCGAATCAGCTGCAGCAGGTTTTGGCTGTCATCCTCATTCAAGGATGACGTAGGCTCATCCAGAATCAGCAGTTTTACATTTTTAGAGAGTGCCTTGGCAATCTCCACCAGCTGCTGTGTACCGACACCCAGATTCTTCACCTTTGTGGAAGGATCCACATCCAGCCGCACCTTTTTCAGGACCTCTTTCGCCCTAACGATGGTTTCGTTCCAGTCAATATGATGACCGGACATAATTTCGTGCCCGAAAAAGATATTCTCATAAATTGAGAGTTCCGGAACCAGGGCAAGCTCCTGATAGATAATCGAGATTCCCTGCTCCTCGCTGTCCGCAATGGATCGAAATTGCTGAACCTCTCCGTTGTAGACAATATCTCCCTCATAGGTTCCGTGCGGGTAAACGCCGGAGAGGACCTTCATCAGTGTTGATTTTCCGGCTCCGTTTTCTCCGACGAGGCAGTGAATTTCTCCTCGCCTGACTTTAAAATTCACATTGTCCAGGGCCTTTACACCCGGAAATGTCTTTGTGATGCCGCGCATTTCCAGAATATATTCGCTCATGCCCTGCCTCCTTTCGATCGTCCGCCTCCCGGCGGCAATACAGTTCATTCATGCTGATTCTCTTTTAATATGTTTCATCAATTCGGATTAAGCATTTTTTTAGAGAATCATATGAGATGGGAATATGTGATTTCCCATTTCGAAAATCACATATTCGGCAACGCCAGCAGGCGGTGCCTTCTTGAGAACAATTAAACTATTTCATCGAGAATTCGTATCAAATCTGCCAAAAGGCCGGCTTTTTGAAGCCAAAAGCCGGCCTTTCGCATATGGTAACTTTCTTCCCTTAGAAATTACAGACCGGTGAAGTCAGATGCGTCATAGTACTCGGAATCGATCAGTGCTTCTTTCACGTTGCTCTTCGTTACAACGACAATGTCAGTCTGCTTTGCGGGGACATCCTTTACACCATTGTTGTAGGTGGTGTCGGTCTTGGGCGTTTCGCCGTTCAGAATGGACATTGCCATCGCGACGGAATCAGCTGCCAAGGTGCGGGTATCCTTAAACACGGTCATGGACTGCTTGCCATCGATCACATACTGGACAGAAGCCTTCTCAGAATCTTGACCGGTGATTACGTAGCTGGAGACATCCTTGTCAGCGGCGAACACATCCGCGATAGAACGGGCAGTGCCGTCATTGGGGGCGAGAACCAGAACGTCGCCCTTCTTGTCCGCGCCAACAGCGGTCAGATTGGCCTCTGCCTTGGACTTAGCAACATTGAAATCCCAATCCGTCGTAACCTGACCGACGATTTTGCCGACTTCGTCACGGGTGAGCTCAGCCTTGTTCTGCAGAGCCTCTGCCTCGGAAGAGTTCTCAATCACAAAGGTTCCGTCAGCAATCTTGGGCTGGAGCACGCTCCAGGCGCCCTCGAAGAAGATAAACGCGTTGTTGTCGGTAGCCGCGCCGGCGTACAGGTACAGGGGGATGCCGCTGCCCGCAGGGGCGTTGTCTACCAGATACTGGCCCTGAGCCGCGCCGACCGCAAAGCTGTCGAATGTCACATAGTAATCAACCGCGTCCGTACCGGTGATCAGCCGGTCATAAGCAATAACGGTCACGTCGGCAGCCTTGGCCGCTTCAACGGCAGCTGCGGCAGCAGCACCGTCCTGCGCGCAGATAATCAGCACGGAAATTCCCTTGGAGATCAGCGTCTCAACGTTTGTCTTTTCAGTCGCGGAAGAACCCTGGCTGAACATGACCTGGTTAGTGAATCCGGCATCGCTCAGGATGGATTCAAACTGTGCCTGATCCTGCAGCCATCTGGGCTCATCCTTGGTAGGCAGCACGATGCCAACCTGAATGGTTCCGCTCGCAGACTTGTCAGCGGCAGGCTTCGCTCCGTTGGCGGTCTGTGCACTGCCGGAACTACCGCAGCCGGCCAGCAGGCCGATCAGTAGGGATGCCACACAGAGCAGACTAATCAACTTCTTCTTCATAGAAAACCCTCCTTATTATTGGCCGTCAGAATTTGCTCCGGCCTTTGATGGTTTGACTTTATCATAAATAATGATGAATTTGTTTTACACATTCTTCACATTCCTGTGCATTCTGAAAATGTTTTGCCGGAAATAGCATTGTTTTGCGTTATCACTGTTTAATAGGTTTGAAAATTGCTACATATTCATCATAATAGCAAAATTCCCAGGGGTTATATTTGTGCTAAATGCACAAACGCAGCGAGAGAACCGGTAATACCAACCAGTTCTCCCGCTGCTTCAATTCAGAGCTTCCCTTATCCGATTTACGGTTTCATCAAATCCGGTCGGTTCAGGTACACATCCTCTCTCAAATGAAATCCGCTGTCAATGATAACGCTCTGCATATTGTCCAGTGTAACGGCAACAGGCGCAAGACGGATATAGGGAATCTGATCCCCGTCTTCTGTAAGGAAATATTCACATTCAAGGGTTTCGCCCTTTATCAGGCGTACCGTTTCCTGCGCTGCCCGGGAAGCCAGCTTGTCCACCGGCTTGTATACCGTCATGGACTGGGTGCCCTCCACAATCCGCTGGCAGGCTGCCAGATCTCCATCCTGACCAACTACGCGGACTTTTCCTGCCAGGCGCTGCTCCGCAAGCGCGTCCACCACCGCCCCGGCCAGATTGTCATTACCGCACATAATGCCGGAAACGGACTCCACCAGCTCACGATGCTCCCGGATGTAGGCTCCGGCATTCTCCGGCTTCCATCCGTCGGTGTAATAGGTGTCCAGAACACTTACGTCCTTCCCCTGGATTTCCGACAGGAAGCCTTCCTCGACCTCCAGCACGTTATGATCTGTCAATGGGCCGCAGATCAAAAGAAGGTCGGATGTCGTTTCTGTATTGCTCAAAAGCGTTTGTGCCATCAGTTCCCCTACCTTTCTGTTGTCAAAGGTGATATAAAGGTCAGGATGCGCACCCACAATAAGTCGGTCGTAGGCGATTACTTTGATATTGGCACTCTGTGCTTTTTTGACGGTCTCCAAAAGAGGAGCGGAGTCAATTGGCACGATCACGATGGCATCTACTTTTTTCTGGATAAAGTATTCCATCAGTTTGACCTGTTCTTCTACACTTCCGTTCGCGTTCTGTACATTTACTTCTGCGCCCAGCTCCCGTGCGGCAGACACGAACACATCGCGGTCTCTTTCCCATCGTTCCATGACAAAGTTATCAAAAAGCATACCGATCTGGAGGCATGTCTCCTGCGTGTCCGGCGATGCTTTCGGCTCCGAACCGCAGCCTGTCATCAGGATCAGAAGCAGGGCTGCCGCCAAGGCAGCTCTCAAGCGATCAGCGATTCTCATGTCCATCGTTTCCCCCTGTACTCTGTAGGTGTCTCCCCGGTGTTTTTCTTGAAGGAACGGCTGAAGTAATTGGGGTCGGAGTATCCAACGGCGGTACAGATTTCTTTCATGCTCTTATCCGTTGTGTTCAGCAGCGTCTTGGCCTTTTCCATCCGAATGCTGGTCAGATACTCCACAAAGGTCTGCCCCGTCTCCTCCTTGAACAGCTTGGTGAAATAATACGGGCTGACATTGACCTGACGGGAAACATTGTCCAGAGACAGATCTCGGGCGAAATGCGCCCGAATATACTCCTGCGCTTGCTTGATTAGTCCAGCGGAGTTCTTCTCCCTGCTTTCAGTCAGGTTTACAGCCGCTGCCCGCATCTTCTGAAGGAACCAGATCCGAAGTTCCTCGAGAGTCGGCGCACTCAATACTGCAGACAGATAGTCGCGCCGGGAAGCAAAGTGATAGGTTCGCCCACCGTTTCGGTAAGAGATTCGCTCAGCCCATAGGACGTATTCCAGAGCTTTCAGCCGCACGTCCTGTGGGTCTTCCTGCCATTTCCCAGACATCCATTCAAAAAAACGATTGGATTCCGCGACAGTTCCCGCCACGTCGCCTCTCTGCACACACTCAAAGATTGCCTTTTCTGTTTCAACGGGGTAGTCCTCCTCATAGCCGCAGGACAGTGGGAGGTCTCCGGCATGCGCCACGCTTCCGGAGGAAAACTGGAAGGAGCTTACCGCTTCCGTATAGGAAGTATGGGCGTCTTCCAGACTTTTCACGGAGCCGATTCCAACACGGAATCTGGCATCCACAATGTCCTGGAGTTTTCTCACCATCTGGCGGGCTTTCTGGATGACCTGAATTCTCTGCTCGTATTCCTGTTCTGCGGGGCAGCGGGCACAGGGTACAAACAGGATCACGGTATTCGCCATCTGTGGTCCAATGACCGCAGGAAAGAACTCCTTAATCGTTTCCCGGAGCCGGACGTCATTCTTATACATCTGGACACTGAGATCCACCGTGTTGGAAAGCGTTCCAGTCTCCTTCTGAGCGTCATATTCAATGACCATCATGAAGCCGCTGTCCTCCGTAACCCCCAGCAGATCTTTGAACTGAGAAACTTCCCGGACGTAATTTTGCCGAAACAGCACGGAGTAAATGAAGCCGCTTTCCACAATCGGTGTCGCCGTTGCCAGCTGCTCTTTCACCCGAAGGTCGTTGCTCCGCCGCTCCCGCTCCCCGTTAATTCTTTCCATGGCCTGTTCCAGAAGCCGGGTAATTTTCACCCGGTCAATGGGTTTGTTGACATATTCCATTACCCCCAGTCCAACTGCTTCCCGGGCATAGTCGAACTTGTCATAGGCGGTAATCACGATGAAAATGATGTCCTTATTGGTCTTGCGGATCTCCTTCATGGCTTCAATTCCATTGATACCCGGCATCTGAATATCCATCAGCGCAATGTCCGGGCGAAAGCTCTCCGCAAGTTCAATCACACTTCTTCCGGTCTTGGCAGACCGCACCTGACAGGTCTCTCCGAAACTCTTTTCAATGATAAATTTCAGCGCGTCAATCACGATTCCCTCATCGTCCGCGATCATGATTTTATACATGGCTTTTCCTCCCCTAAACCGGTATAAAAACGGCAACTTCCGTTCCCATGCCGGAACCCGTACTGGTGATCTCCATCACATCGTCCCGATTGTAAAACAGCCTCAGCCGTCCGATCACATTCCGGAGTCCAACGCCGGTGGTGTGCTCCTGCAAACCATTCCCGTTGAGATCATTATTCAGAATGCTCTGCGTCTGTTCCGGGCTGATCCCGATGCCGTTGTCCCTGACGCTGACGCAGATTCGGTTATTTTCCCTGTAAACGGAAAGCCATATCTTTTTTTCCCATTCCACATCTCTCAGGCCATGATTGATGCTGTTCTCCACCAGCGGCTGCAGAATCATAGCCGGCATAGGGACATCCGTTACGCCCTCCTCAATCTCCTTTATGAAATGAATTTCACCGGAGAAACGGACGTTGATAATATAGATATAGTTGTTCACCAGGCCGATCTCCTCGGCAAGAGTCGCAACACCGTCTTTTTTTCGCACATTGTATCGATAGAAGTCCGCCACATTCTGCACATAGGTATAGGTTCGGTCAGCCCCTTCCAGCATAGCCAACTGTGCGCAGGCATTGAGTGTGTTGAACAGGAAGTGGGGATTGATCTGGGATTGGAGATATTTCAGTTGTGTATCTTTCAGATGCGCCTCCATCAGAAGCTGTTTTTCTTTCATTGCGCTTTCCAACGCAATACGCTGTCTGGCCTGCTCCATGTTGTCCTTCAGGCTGACCACCATCTGATTGAACGCCGCGGTCACGATTCCAACCTCATCGTTGGTCACCGGGCCAGAGACCTCCGCGACCAGGCTGCCGTTGGCTACCTGCTCAGCGGCTTCCGCCAGACGCTGCAGCGGGTCTGTAATGCCTCTGGTCAATAGGAATACCAGAAGGGTCACCAGCGCGCTGGTCATGCATAATATGGTAAGATTCGCTGTTTCTGAATATTTCAGGGAGGTAAACAACGCCTCATAGTTATGCGAATTGCACTGCAGCTGGCGGCTGTTCAAGCTGTATATGTAAGAATTGATATAGGAGAACAGACGATCCGCGTCATCGTAGTATTCCTTATACTTCACTACGTTCCGCCCGCGCTTGGCCTCAACCGCCCGGTCCGCTGTCCGGATATATTCTTCGGAGATACTGCGGATATTTTTTTGTGTAATCATGCTGTCGTCGTCCAGCAGCCGCCCGTTGAGCTGCTCCAATCTGTTTGAAAACTCCTGCTGATTCCGCAAGTATCCCTCAATAGCCTCCGTATCCCGGGTATCCAGGAATGTTTCCAGGTAGTGGTGCACCTGCGTCAGGCTGATTTGCAGCTCATTCAGCATCGTATTGCTCGCATAGATGCCGCTGATATCATCTATCATGGTATTGATTTCGGCATTGATATAGGCATTAATGCTCAGAAGCATGATTGTCGGAATCATAAATATGACAAGCAGCTTATTTCGGATGCTGATAAACGGCGTGCCGTGGTTATCCTTTGTCTGGACTCGCATTGTGCAGATACCCCTTCACATTGTCCTTCGTTACTGTGTTTACATCCATTGCCACAAAATCGCTCACATAGCCCGTCTCCAGGTATTCATCCAGCGCCTCCAAGCTTCTGATGCCCAACTGCTGTGTATCCACGGCGATAGATGCCGTAATGACATTCCGGTCGATTGCGTTCAGAATGGTCTCAGTGGCAAAATAGCCCAGAATATCCACCTGTCCAACCAGGTTGAAATCGACTACTGCCTGACATACGCTGACAGTGTTCTGCTCGTTGAGGCAGACGATGATTTCCGGCATGGTCTCCGGATGCAGGTAATACTCCTGAAAAATGCTGCGTATTTCCTCTGCTCCTCCAAACTGGGAATCCGCCATAACTGCCTGTGCGGTCAGGGTCAGATTCAAATGGTTTCCCTCGTTGGCCAGCGTCTCTTGAATCCCGTTGAAAATGATGTTCTGCCCCGTGTCCTCCGCTGCCGCGTTCATCAGGATCAGGGCTTCCTTCGTATTGCTGTTGGCCTCGCGGATAATCTGCCGTCCATATTCACGTCCCACATCATAGCTGTCAATTCCTACAAAGCTCTTCCTCTGGCTTCCGCTGCAGTCGGAGAGGACAGTGACGACCGGAATGGATACCTTGTTGGCCTCCGCGATCAGCTCTCTGATATCTTCGCTTCCATCCCCCTCCAAAATAATGCCATCCACGCCGGAAGCAATCGCGATCTCCAAAAGCTCCTTCTTTGTGTAGTCCACAGTGAGATCTTTTCCTATCCACTCCAGGTAAATGCCCCTTGTGCTCCCGTAAAGCCTGGCCTGATTAAAGATTTCCTCCCAGAAAATATCGTCCCTGGAGGATATGACAAAGGCGTAGTGACGGCTGCATTCCTGAAAAGGCTCCTCTTTCGCAGACACAGAAGCATTTGCGAGGTGCCGGATATAGGACAGTACGCCCGCTGTTGCGGCGAAAAGGAAGAGTATCACAATAATCAGAAAGAAAAATGGTCTCCAGCTTTGTGATTCTTTTGTATCCACAAGTTACCTCCAAAGTAATAGCCCTATCTCATCTCTATGATTTTATCATATCATGGATTTCATCGGATATCAAAATTTTTTTCACCCCTGTGACTGTGCCGGCAGCAAAGGGAAATACCGGTTGGCGCAGCAGATAATTCCGCAGTCCCGTATCCACGACATAATACTTGCCGAGGGTTTTCAGGGATTCCTTCCCCTTAATGTCAAACCGCTTGATTTCATAGGAGATATAGGAATCCTTCAGCGCTTCGAAATAAGCCTGAATGGTATGGGTTGCGGGTTTGACTTTTCGATTGCCTTCCGTCAGCAATCCCTCGCTGACCAGGGTATTTCCAATAGAGGTTGCGGAGACACTGTTGCCGATATTATCCGCAAGGAACATCATCAGCTTGCGAAGCAGGAGCGAATCCGTAATGGTGTATCCGTGGAAATCCAGAAACTCCCGGAAGGACAGAGGCAGTACCTTGATCTCCACATACTGCCCCGACAGGTAGGTGGAAAGCTCCGTGGACAGCAGGTGGGCGTTGGAGCCGGTGATATAGATATCACAGTCAAAGTCCACACGAAAAGAGTTTACCGCGTTTTCCCAGCCATCGAGGCGCTGCACTTCATCAAAAAACAGATACATCCGTTTTCCGGGAATGACCCGTTCGCTGACATACCTATACAGATCTTTCGCGGTCATCACCGCGAACCGCATGGATTCAAAATTCATTTCCACGATCTGCTTGTCCCCGATGCCGCTGCCGCGCAAATGCTCCACCATCAGCTTCATCAGGCAGGATTTTCCGCAGCGGCGGATACCGGTAATGACCTTGATCATTTCCGTGCCCTGAAACGCCTTAAGCTGCCGCAGATAGATGTCACGGTTTTTCAGGCTCTTTTGCATAGGTGCTACCGCCGTTCACCGCTATCATAACACAACCGTTTTGTACCGTCAAGTTTGTTACATTCATGTAATAAACTTGTATTTTATACTTTTTTATTACATCGCAGATAATTGCAGCACATCCTGCCGAGAAAGCTCTAACATTCCGTTCCAAAAAACGGTCGTTTTCTTTCAACAACGGGTAAATTCAGAACTTCCTGACCTACCCCAGAAAAAGTCTCCGCGCGCATTATCCCTTATTGATCGTTTCAGCTGCAAGTTTTTCCAGGAGATCACGATTCTTCTCAACCATAGCTGGGATATCAACAAAGCGTAGAGGCATTCTGTTGGATTCCGGCTCATCGACAATAATAATTTCCGGGGCAGTACACATGCTACCACCCTTTGTCTTTGCAACAAGCCGCCCTCTATAATAATAACTGTTAGCCTCTGCCCACATATAAGGGTATGTGTCATTCTTGGTGTAGTTCCAATACTTATCAAACCCCAATATGTCCAATTCTTTGTAGTATACCGGCCGGGGCTCCTTGCTGAATGACAGTGGAGAGCTGTTCAGCAATAGTCCGCCAGTCTCGATATCCCAGGTATATGAGTACATATTAATCTGTGTCCTTCCTGTTTCTTTGTGCAGTTGCCTTGATAATAAGCGATTCAATATTAGCGTATCTGCGCCGTGCAAGATAACCCTTTTCGCTCAAATACTGAAACTGAGAATGGACATGGCGGCATAAATATGGAAGACTGAATATGTTAGGGCGCAAATGGGAATCGCTTTTTGCGGTTCCTTTTTTATAGCTTGTGCGCCTGATAGAACGCTTTCAGGTCTGCCTTCACCGCGTCCGGCAGTCTGGTTTTCTTCACGCCTTGAATCGCGCCCTCCAAAGCCAGAAGGCGATGGATGCAGGCGGATAGATCGGTCTCCTGAATTTTCAGCCACGCGGCTTTGGCGCCGACTTGCCGCAAAGCCTCCGGGGTTTCGATTCCCACCTGAATCAGCTGCGCTTCCACAGCCTTGCCGATGTTCGGCAGCTTCGATAGTTCTCCCATCCCCAATACCTCCCGTTTGTACCGCTCGGATTCCGGGCGGTTCTTTTTTTGCCCACATTGCGTGTATGCTTTCTCAAACCTAACGACAGTATACCGCAAATTTTGAACCGGTGCAATCCATCCTCAACCTTCGCTACTTGGAACTGTTCACAAATGTTGCCCGGGCATTTTGGTCAACCATACAAAAATGAAAAAACTTTGCACTCGACCGGGACAAAATCGTGTTTTCACTGCCTACCAAGTGGGAGGAAAATTTTTTGAGAATTGAGTTCCGTTTTTCGCCCTCTTTGCTTTAGTGGTATTATGAGGGACTTTTTTTAAGGGCGGTGAAAAAATTTTTGAGGTAAGTGAGAAAAACGAGGCTTCCGTGTCCTAATGCTGGGCGTTGACCTGGCAACCATCCAGAGCATCGTGGGACACGCCGATGTGGACATGACAAAGCACTATCTGCACGTTCAGGAGCCGGTGAAATTGGCGGCAATTGAGAAGTTTTCCAGTGCCTTTTCCGGGGAAAAAGGCCCGGATTTGGACGTATTGGACCACATAGAACCGTTGTAACTCTGGTACGATTCCGGTACGGCGAGTAACGCGAACCGGGGCGTAACGCCCCGGTTCGGAAAATACGGATTATACAGCGATTATTCACGATTATAACAAGAAAAAGTCCTGAAAACCAATGGTTTTCAGGACTCATGGTGGAGATAAGCGGGATCGAACCGCTGACCTCTTGAATGCCATTGACGGCCGCGGCAGCGTCCGTCAGGGGCAAGCGCTCCAAAAGGAAAACCGTTGAAATGCAAGGGCTTTTTGCTCATTTGCCCGTTTTGCACACTTTACTTTTCTGCTTCATGTGCGCTTGAATTTTTGAATAGACTGCGTGTTTGCTGGGCTGCTTACAGCCCCATTTCTTTTACCCTGCGATAGAACGTGTTGGGCTTCAAGCCTAACTCTTTCATGGCAGCGGTGGCGGTGATTTCGCCTGCCCGCCATTTCTTGCAAAGGGCTTTCATCTGTGCTTCGTCATAATCAATGGGCTTGCGGCCTTTATACTTGCCCTCACTTTTGGCAATCTCGATTCCCTCACGCTGACGCTCCAAAATGTTCTCCCGCTCCAATTCAGCCAGCGCGCCGAACACGGTCAGTATGAAACGCCCCTGCGGGGTTGTGGTGTCGATGTTCTCTTTCAGACTGACAAACTCCACGCCCTTTTCGGTCAGCTCGGAAACGATAGAAAGCAAGTCCCGCGTATTTCGTGCAATTCTGGAAATGCTTTCAACAACAACGGTATCGCCCGCCCGGACGAAAGCTATCATTTCCTTAAAGGCGGCGCGGTCTGTGTTCTTGCCGCTTGCCTTGTCCACAAATACCTTTTCGGCGTTCTGCTCTTCTGCCATTTTCAGCTGACGCGCTTCGTTCTGCTCGATGGTGGAGCAGCGCACATAGAAAACCCGCATTCCAAAAGCCCCCTTGCTTTATCTGCTTTTATTCTATCACAAATCCGGAAGTATATCAATAGGATATGTTAATAATTTGAAATATTTCAAAAATTATGATATAATATATGTGAAACAGAAAAGCAAGGGGATTTTCATTGTCATTGGGCTATACCCTAATGAAACGGATAGAGAAAGGAGCGGGATTGCACCCGCTCCATAAGTATCAATAGAACTTTCCGCCCTGATCGGGAGTGCCGCCTTTTTGTGCTGCCATTTGGTTGATTTCTTCCAAGGTGTATTCCGTCCCAACCTTATCTGCAAAATCGGCATTGTTGCCTGCGTCATATACACGCAGATAAATAACACCATTCTTTTTGCCGGACAACTTTTTGAGCAAGCCGGTAGTGGTTAGCATAGTGTTGTTGTAGCCGGTCACATCGGGAACGGGAGAACTCAAAACACCCTTGCACTGTTCGCACTGGAACAGATAGAGGTTGCCTTCCAACTTCATCTGCATTTTTTGGTCAAGTGCCCAATGAGGATTGTTAGAGCCGCAGAATGGACATACCTTGACACTACGATCAATAAATCCCTGCGGCACACTTCCAGCAAAACCTTCCATTCTCTTGAATGCCATTTCGATTACCTCCTAATATTAGAATCCCACTATTGCGGAAATGATGAAATACAGAATTGCACCACCAATAGCAGTAAAGATACTGATAGCAATGTAATTGATGCCAAATTCCTTTGCTCTCTGTGCATTTGCTTTTGCAGCAACAGTAGCGGATTTGACAACGGGGAAACCATTTTCGACAGCCACAGTTGCAGTAAAGTCATTTCTAATCATTGCCCCATAACTGTTCTGGGAATCAACAAAGCCGGAAACTTGATAGCCTCGGGTGTCATCACCAACGATGGAAATCAAATCAACAGGAAACTGTGCGGACGCAGGGCTTTTGAGTTGATTGCAAATAGCAGGCTTGACAACAGCCATGATTTCTTGATTGGTCATAGTTTATCTCCTTTTATTCTCTTGTTAAATTTTCAACCGCAATACGGATATTTGCGGGAACGCCCTCCATTTGCACATACTTTGACACGGAGGACGCCCTGCGGCCTGATAAAACGCTTTTAAGCGCATTATCCAAAACCCGTACAGGAATAGAATACAGCGCGAAAATCCCGAAAACAATTAACTGGCTGCATAGTATTGGGAAATTTCTCCTTTTTGCCCAAAATCATGGGAACGCAGCAAAAACGCGGAAGATTTCGTGAATCTCCCGCGTTTTGCAGTAAAATCAAAGAAATGTCGGTCAAAACCGCGCGTTTTACTCAAAAAACGCATTTGACAGGTCGATGGGGTTCTGGATCGGATTGTCAATATCCGTTCCGTTTCCGGAAAAAACAGTACCGAAAAAGTCCAACGGCATTGCACCGGGAAGGTTTACAAATTGAATGCCAACATCATTGCCCTCAATCCTACAGTCCGGAAATCCGTCTTTGGAAAAGGAATAGCGCAATGTATCATAGGAAAATCCGATTTTGTTATTCCGGAATGTACAGGCTTCCACGCCGATCATGCCGCCGTTTTCCACGGCCGCGCCGATATCATAGCCCGTGAAAGAGCAATTCTCAATCATCGTCGATGCCGTGGCGGTAAGCCCGTTGCCGCCGTTGCCCACAAAATCCAGATCATGCAGCACTACCTTGTCCGGGACGTGGGTGCTGACGGTCAGACTTCCCTCGATCACGGTTCGCCCGCTGCCGTCGCAGCAGCCATAGAGATTCACCGCGCGGGAGGATATGTGCAGATCGCCGGTGTAGGTGACCGGCGGCAAATAAATATCCACGACGGTGTCTGCCGGAACCTCCCCGTCAATGCGGTCAAGGAGCGCCTTCAAATCTTCTATGGTATTCAGCGGGGTATCTTCCGCTGTAAAAGCCGCATGCACAAGGGGCAGTACCTCAAAGGTATGCTTTAGTCGGATGGTATCGCCGTTTTTCATTGTCAGCGTCCAGACAAGCTCATTTGTTCCGCTTGCTCCGGTAAAAACCACATCCGTTTCCAAAACAGCGGCACTAAACATCTCGTTATAGCGCGGCTCCGCGATATCCAATGCACCGTTTTCGTTGGGGAATGCTTCCAGGATACAGCGCTCCACCTTGGCAAGAAACGCTTCCGGGTCCACCGGCGTTCCGTTCCGGTAAACGCCAAGCATGGCAGGCAGGTAGGAGGTTTCGTCCACGGAAAGAGAAAGCGTCCGTTTTTCCTCCGGCTGCTTGTCTTCAATGCTGTTTAAAGAAGTGCCGACAAACAGCTCATACGTTCCGTCCTGATCGGTATAAGTGACGGACGCGCCGCCCTCATAGGTTTTCGGGCGGTGAGGCAGGAACACCGCCAGTGCCGCCGTCACCAGCACAAGCGCGCACAGAGCCGCAATCAGCGCCTTTTTCCGCCACAGACGCGGGGGCTTTACTTCCTGCCTCTCAATCTGGCTTTGGGCGCAATGGGGGCAAAAGGAAGCGCCCTCCGGCAAGTCCGCGCCGCAATTTCTGCATTTTTCCATGTTATTCTCTCCTTAAAGCGCCTCCATCAGGTAAAGCACGCTTTTGTATCGTTTTTCCGGATTTACCATGGTGCATTTTTGCACGATACGGCCTAAGCGGCCGCTTGCCAGTTCTTTTGACGGATGCTTTCCCGTGAGCATGATATTCAGCAGCACCCCAAGAGAATAGATGTCCGCCCGCTCGTCCGTCTGGGTAATCCCGTATTGCTCCGGCGCGGCATAGCCTGTGGTTCCCAAGATCTGCGTGTCCTGATTTGTGTCGCTTTTGAAAATGCGGGAGGCGTCAAAGTCGATGAGTATCGCCTCGCTGCCCCGGATTATCACATTTTCCGGCTTGATATCCCGATGCACCGCGCCCAATTTATGCAGCACCCACAGGGCATTACATAGCTGCATGGTGATTTTTCGCGCTTCGGCGTGGGAGAACAGCGCGCCCTCCAAAAGGTAGGCAAGAGAATCCCCCTGTATGTATTCTTCCAGCACCGCCACCATACCGTCCCGCTCCGCAGTCTCCATAATCTGCGGCAGGTTTGGGCAGGAGATCCCCAGCAGCTTCCGGTAGACTTCCCCATTTCCGCGATAATGACGAAAAATAAAGCGTGTTCCGTTCTGTTTGTTTTGCAGAAGCGAAACACTGCCGCGCTCGCTATGTTTGATCGTCTTTACGGTTTCATAGTCCGTTTCGATGCTTGATAACAAATATGGATAAATCGCGCTCACCCTCTTACGCTATGCAAAGCGCATATTGATTTTGCTCGCCTAAACCAGTATGATTATACAAAGAAAACACACGGTTGTAAAGGCGGTGGAACATGAAAGACACGAATAATCTGCGGCAGGAGCTGATGGAAGCTCCAAGTCTCGACCAATTCTTATCGGAAAATCAGGACAGCTTCAACCGGGACAGCATTTGCGAATTACTGAACCGGCTTTTTCAGAAGCGAAGGATTTCCAAAGCGACGCTTGCCAAGCAATCCGGTATGAGCGAAGTATATTTGCATCAGGTCTTTTCCGGGCGGCGCAATCCCTCCCGCAGCCGTCTTTTGTGCCTGTGCTTTGGCCTGAACGCGTCGCTGGAGGAAACCCAGGAGCTTTTGAAGCAATGCGGGTTTGCCCAGCTTTATCCTAAGGACAGGCGGGATGCCATTATCCTTTACGGTATTTTGAATGGAATGGATCTATTTGCAGTAAACGACAAGCTGTTTGCGGAAAATGAGGAGACGCTGTATTGACGGCAGGGGAAAGGATTTGGGGCCACTTGTGCAGCGGTTGATGCTGTTTGGAGGAAGCCCCGCGTCCCGCGCGGGAAAATTCATCCTGATTTTCCTCATCGTACCTGACCTCTTGATTTTCAAAATTTCCATCAAAAACCAAGCGAACAGGTGCTTTTTGCAAATCCCCCGAATTTCTCACTTTTGGAAAATAAAAAACCTTGAAATCAGATGATTTCAAGGTTTTTCTTCACTCTTTCGAGCTTTTGGTGGAGATAAGCGGGATCGAACCGCTGACCTCTTGAATGCCATTCAAGCGCTCTCCCAAGCAGTACGGAAACGCACCCCAATGTTTTGAAAGTTAGGGTGCAGCCGACTGTGCGTGGCAATGGAAATAGTCATAGCCTTAAAGGGCTTCTCCATACCGTGGGATTTCAATTTCTGCAACAAAATTGTCATTCTTCTGTTGGTTGCTATTAATTTGCGATCTCCACAGATGAGATGGAAATTTTCTGGAAGATTATTGCTTTGAAAAGAACATACCATATGAGCTTGCTTTAGAACAGCTTTTCATCACTGAAGCCAACGGTACGGTTCTTCGCATTTTCACCCCGGGTGCATCAGCGCCTGACGATCTGACATACGATTAAACGTTGAGAATCCCTGCACTCTGGATTAAGGAGGAAAAGACAGATGAACAGTATGCATTGGAAACACCACACACAAGAAAATACTTATTGCCTTTGATGAATAGATAATCATCAGCACAAGTATATTAGTAGAATGGTATTGCTGCCATTTCTGAGTGAATAATTGGTTTATTTAAGCCATATCTTTTTGCGACATCACCAACTACATTCTCAAACCATTTGGGCGCATATGGCGAAATATAGATTGCTGTAATCAATTTTTCGATATCTATCTCCTTTTCGATACCATTGCCATTTGCTTTTTGTGCTTTTACGACAGCCCTCACCTCTTGTTCATACTCAAACGACTTTCTCTTGTACCAATACGATCCATTTACCGATGAGAAACGTTTGGCAAAATCAATATACTGTACTTTTCCTATTTGTACGTACGGATCTTTACCTAGTGCTTCATAGAGTTGTTGGCAAGTTGTTTGGATTGCAAGTGCATTTTTTACATTTGTAGAGTATAGCTTCCACATAGCTTCAGATTCATGTTGATTACAGTGCCAGCAACTCACAAAAGTGATTTTCCTTTCAATCTTACCTCCGATTTCCATTTCGGATAGTAGTCGCGCAGCATTTTCTTCTAAGTATTGTTCAGTTAAACTTGAGGGATTCATTCCTGGAACAGTTTGTAACGCCCGTTTGAAAAAGCCACGATAAAAATCATCCCACTCTTCCTTCCTCCCGACAATTCCCTTCGCTCCTTCAAATATATCCTCAAATGATTCCAACGAGGCAAAATATAACTTTTTGTTTGCAATTAAAGAAATAAACTTACTTAGGTCAATATATCGCCAGAGCTTAGCTGTTGGCGAAACCTCCTCATATTCCGGCTTTATCCAGCAATATCGGTCAACGGTTTCGGCAAGTAGCTGAGAACAGTCATCGCAAAGCACCGCCGGTTTTTTACCCGCAAGATAACCTAAATGTACCGTCATACCATCTCGAAACTGTCCTCCGCAATTAGTACAGGATTTTTTGTGCTCATTATAATAAATATCCAGTTCGAGCGTATGTTGGTGAGTCATTTCTTGCATAATTTTACCTCAATTTCATTGACGATATTATAACAAAGTTTATCACTGCCAATCAAGAGCTGAAAACGATACAATATACTCGAACTTCGCTTTCTTCCTCACTAGCATCCTTGGTGAACACCCAAAAGTCCACAGTGCTATTGCGGATTTGCAGTTTGTCCTTGAGCAGATCGTTCATTGTAAGTCAACTCCATTTATTTCCAGCTTGGCAACTCCTGTTAGCATAATTTTTGATCAACCTAGCTAATGCATAGCCTTTTAAGGATTCAGAAATGCAAAACTGAAACACCATTTCCTGGTTACTTGTATCGATTCTTTCTGTACTTTTCATGGGGATATTATACCATATTTCTACCTGAAAGTACAGAAAAACTTATCGTTTTTCAAGCCATTTCCAAAGTATTTACGGCCTTATGTGCCTTGGGCTGGTCAATGCTTAACCCCTCCAAGAGCCAACGGTATTGCTGAGGTGTCAGGACGTTGGCTTCTGTTTCAGACCGTGGCCATTGGAAAGAACCGGACTCAAGCCGCTTGTAAAGCAGCACAAATCCATCGTCTTCCCAGTACAGCGCCTTGATCTGGTCCCGACGTCTGCCACAAAAAAGAAACAGGGTATTGGTAAAGGGGTCCAGTTCAAACTGTTGCTGTACAATAGATGCCAGCCCGTCAATTCCTCTGCGTAAATCGGTAAAACCAGTGGCTAAAAACACCCTGTCAGCTCCGTTAAAATCGTTCAGCATGATTTCAGCAACCGCAGCACCATACCGACGGTTTCCTCATCTGCTCCGCTGTGAATATCTACCTCTGTCCCTGCGATTCGGACAGTAACTGCTGCTTTACCGGAACATACACGGGCAGGGGTTATCTCAGCAAAACGAGACTGTTCCTGCTGCGCTTTGACGATTCCGTACAGCTTTCTCTGCCACCGATAATAGGTCTGCTCGCAGATATCATTTTCCTTACACCAGTCTCTTACGCTTAGATCACTGCTCCGGCAGGCAGATACACGCTCTGCCCAAAGTGCCAGTTTATTCTGACCGTTCATTGTCTGCAATTCGCTGCCCATGAAAAATACCCCCATATGTCGGATCCGCCAGATTACTACGACTATATGCTAATCGCATATACTATCCGCTACTATATGAGAGTATTGTTTCATATTAGAGAGCACCTTTCAAGCCAGGGCTAGACTTGACGGTTACGATTGCTATGTAAAAGGCGAAGCGTCTGGTAGGATATATGGCGGTATGTTACTATTCAACGAAGCTCAAGGTAATCCATTGAAAAAAAGCGGATTGTCGAGTATAATGCTTTTATAACACAAAAGCTGAGAGGGTAAAATATGGCTTCTGAACTCAAGATATTCTCCGGAATATGCATGTACAAAGGTATTGACTTCACGTTCATATTTGATCTCGACGAACTGAGGTTGATTCCGCCCGAAGACAAAAGTAACACCATCCGGATGGAATGGATAATGACACGCGTAGCAAAAGGCGTTTACACCATGGGTAATCCGCTGACTATGGATGATCCATATCTTATCGGACATTGCAACGAGACCAATACTGATTTTATTTTCATCACAAGACAAGGTGATTATATTAGTAGCCAGAATTCTGTACTATTTGTACCAATTGTGGCGTATATAAACTGTAAATATACGCGTGACAGTATCGCTCGAATATCTTTTTCCAGCCCTATTATTAACCGTATCCACCCTATTTCACAGGGAATCGGAATCTCAATGGATGTAGAAGGTTTCGTTTCCACGGGTGTTTGCTCCGTTACTACCCAAAGCTATGATAAAACCACAACACTCCCTCAGAATTTCACAGTCGATGATAGACAGGTTTCTGTAGAATTCAGTATCTCCAGAAATCTTAGTACAAAAATCGACGAACCTCCAATCACGCTGGAATCTGCCATGTTGTTTGAATTTGAGCCGACAAATGATTATCATTTCATCTACAGGCTTTGGTACATTGCAAAACAATTTCTTCGGTATCTATGCTATCGCAAGAATGTGTTTCTGCCCGAAGCAGTATTGTCAGCTCCTGCAGATGATGGAAAATTTGAGACATTTGCAACTTTACATGTACTTAATGAATCCGGCAATGAGGAAATTGAAATGCTAAAATCCGGTCATTATATTAAGCAAAAAAATTTGGCAGGTGCCGAGGGAAAGATCCTAACCGATATTGCAAACGAAACTCTTTACCTTCGGCATCTTCCACAAAGCTATCGAAGTGGAAGGTCAATTGATGCATGTGTAGTAGGCAAGGGTCAATAAGATTTTATCATTTTGAGATTGAACGCTAAGTTCATCTGCCGACATTAGGATCTGCTTCAAATTCACGTAAGGAACATCCATTTGGAGTGTGTAAGAAACAGTTATCCGGTTGTCGTTTTCCATAATAGTAGTATCTACTTCATATTGGTCTCCAATTTCCTTTGCGGTATCGAGAAACTTTGGAAGATTCTCCATACGCTCTGGCATTATAACCTGCACTGTGTTTTCAATCAGTTCTCTTGGCAGAAATTTTGAAGGCTCTTGCGGAATACCATGCAGAGGCCCCTCCTCGTCAGGAGCAGTGAAGAAGTCGCTATCCTCCCAAGGATTCGGGTATTTTTTCTCATATATCAGCTCACTTGACATATTTATATCCTTTCGTGTCCCTATTTTGGGGTTATCCCATTCGGGTAAGAACACCTGCATCCATTTCATAGACTTCGTCGCAAAGATAAGAAATATCCTCTTTGAAGTGACTGGCAAGCACGATGGTCACGCCCTGTTCTTTCAGGGAAAGCAGGACAGATCGAATATGTTCTACGCCTCGATTGTCCAAACCGTTCATAGGCTCATCCAGAATGAGCAGGTCTGGTTTTTCCATGATTGCCTGCGCAATACCCAGTCTCTGGCGCATTCCCATAGAATATTTGCCTACGTGCCTCTTTAAGTCTGGATCAAGCCCTACTGTGTTCATACTCTGCCGGATTTCATCGATGCCGATTTTCCCCTGGATAGACGCTAAGTGCTTCAGATTGCGAAGCCCTGATTCTTGAAGAAGGAAGCCCGGCGATTCAATGATAAAGCCAATATTCTCTGGAAAATCTACATCCTTCCCCACCTGTTTTCCCCATACCCGCACCTCGCCAGATGTAGGGATGACGAAGCCGCAGATGCTTTTCAGCAGAACTGTTTTTCCGGAACCATTTCGCCCTATCAAGCCATAAATTCTTCCGGCCTCACAGCGAAGGGTCACATTCTTTAAGACTTCATTTTTTTCGTATTTCTTGGTCACATGGTTGACTTCAACAACAGGAGTCATTTCTTATCCCTCCGAAACTTTTTGAATTTTGGAGCCATGATACAGCCCGTAAGTAAGCATACACCGGAAATGCCAAAGAACCAGAACGCATAATCCAGTCCAACTTGATATAGACTGTTGCTGCCTCTGAGTGCCTGCAACTGTGCCAATGTCACCGGGAAAATCTTATAAAACCATGGAAGCCATTCGTTTGCCACGGTAATGTCCATCAGAATAAATCCAGCGGATAGAAAGGTTCCAACATATTTTCCCGTTACATAGTTTAAAAAAATAGGTCATTAGTCCAAACCATATCGAGCGTGCCCAGCTTAGCAAGAAGCTTAGAACCATGGCCTTCAATGGTGTGTATGCGCCAATTACATAATCGTCGACAGAAAATGGAATCCCATACTGAGAGCCCATGGAATATCTGGCCAGAGTGCCCCAGACTTGCCCCAAGCCATTCTGAAGTCTCATGTTGGGAAGCAGTGGGAGAATACTGAACAGGAGAATCATAAGTATATAGAGAACTGATAGCATAAAGGGTTGCGTAGGAGGTACTATCGCTATTCAAGCTGTGGAAGCAGTTGTAGAATTTCGGATAAAGAAGTAACTTAATTGAAATATTGAAGGAAAGAGAAATGCTTGCAGACTTTCCCAACAACATCCGTAGAATTTATCATTCCAAGTATATTACTTCGGCTGTCAAGTGAATTGTTTCTGTTATCACCCATCACAAAAATTGTTCCTGGGGGTACCTGGTATGTAATGTCGTCGATAGAGTCTAATGTTTTCATTGGATCATCCTGGTCGAAATTGAGATATGGTTCTGTTACCTGCACTCCATTTACTAAAACGGAGTTGCTTTCATAATCCAGTTCAACGGTGTCCCCCTCTACTGCGATAACTCGCTTAACAATATATTTGCCAAGCACTGGCCTTTCCGAAATATCGATCAAAACAACATCTCCTCTTGAAGGAATGTAATTCATCTCATTGACCAAAAGTATATCTCCGTCCAAAAACGTTGGATACATGGATTCACCACTGACGATTGCAAGTCGTGCAACATGCGTGTTGATAAAATATGCTGCGGCAAGAAGAAAAACCGGTAAGGAAATCTTTTTCAGCAATTGCTTACCCATGTATAGATCTCCTTCGCCTATAAACCTTTGAAAAGTCAACACATTGTGATAGGACACATAGGGTGGTTAGTATAAATATGGAAATTGCGAAGAAAATGACCGCATACATTAGGTCAACTCCGTATATTGAGCGTTTCGATGCTAACTGGGATAGTTGCGCCAGAGTTACGGGGGAAATTCGGAAATAAGCATATGACCAAGTGTTATAGACAGCAATATCCAACAGAACAAATCCCGTTGCAACCAAAGAACCAGCGTTGGTTCTTGTAAAGCTGTTGAGACAATAAGAGAGCAAACCCAGCCAGGTACAGCAAGCCCACTCCAAAAAGAAGCAGATCACAGTTGCCTCTATTGGCTGAAAAGCCCCGATAATATAGTCTTTTACCGCAAGTTGGATGTGGTACTGATTTCCTGCGTTGGTTCTGGCAAGGGTCCCCCATATTCTTCCCCACCCAGCGTCGAGTTGAATATTGGGAAACAAGGCCAAAATTCCAATCAGCATGATCAGTAGAACATACAGGAAAGAGATAACAGCAATATAGAAGCACATCCCGATTGCCCACGCTGCTTTTCCAGCCCGTTGCAGGATATACCAATGTGCGGATGAACGGAATGGTGCGTCACTGAACAGTATGACTGCTATCGCCATGATTACGAGTTGACACACATAATCATTTGTGATATGAGGGAAACTCCAGATAGTTGCTGCTTCTTGGACATCTTTTGAGAAATCGCTTACCGGCTGAACCGTGGCAAAAATATAAATGCTGATCAACAAAAACAAAAGGGGAACTCTAGGGGTAGTAAACTCTTGCTTCATTTGAAAGACCAATGCACGATTCGCTCTACGAAGCATTTTCCATTCTCCTCTCTGCTCTTCTTTGAAAGTCTTTGCCCATTAGAACAATCAGCGCAACCACGGCCACAGTAACCACTACCAAGGTAATTCCTTCAGATACGAATATTCCATTTGCACTTAGAAGCCTATCCAGTCGTAGACCGTCCGGCAGCCGGAGCAGGCGCCCGACCTGTGCCATGAGAAATTTAAACAGCATTGGAAAACATAGAGAAACATATGGATTGGGAAGGTATGCAGAAATCCAAAGTCCCGCTTCAGCCCACAGTGCCCCAGACAACGTAACCAGGTATGTTACTACCAGCAGGAAAGGGACTCCACTGTTTTGAGATAGAAGATATCCAAATGGAAGAACCTGAGATTCCAAAATATACTGGGGCGTGGTCAGTGGCAGGTAAGTAGACAATGCAATGACAAAGAGCAACGCCCCCAGCAACGTGGCTAGTCCCCCACCTACAGATGTCATCAATGTTTTTGCAGAACTATATGGTTTTTTCCCACTTCTTACGATTTTATAGGCGACAAATTGGTCATTTTCTTCCATGCAATAACTTGAAGCATACGGGATCGCAGCAAAAATTGGCATAAGATATGAGCAAAAAACGCCCCCAAAAACATAACCTCCGGTAATATAATGCAGAACGCAAGATACAGAGCCTTCGCCCAATGCCATAGGATTGTTAATTGTCATTTTTATGAACTCCAACTCATCCAGGTAAAAACATAGAGCAGTACCAATTACCCCGATTAGGAGAGGAAGACGGAATATTCTCTTTACCTCCACAAGATAGGTTTTATCCGCCATAGGTGATGTCCTCCCCAGTAAAGGCATTAAAGCGCTCCGAGCTAACGGTATACCAGCCGGATGGAAATTCCATTTCAATCGGAAAACACCAATATGGAATCAGTACAGTTCCGTTTTCCTTTTCAATAGGAACATATTCTAGATATATGGACGATACACGCATCTCATATTCTTCCGGGTGAATTACTAAGTCATACTTCTGCTGATAGGTATCAATTGCGTCTTCTACAGTAATGATGTTACCAGCGTGTTCACTTTGTCCCACAAAGAATAAAGCTTGACCATCGAAAATCTGAAGGCCTTGACGGGTAATCAATACATAAAGAGAGGGATGATATGGTGGGATAACTCCATCTACATAGGATACCGTAGGAGAACCATTATAAATAGGCAACCCCTGGTATGAAAAATCAAACGACAGAAAACATGCATCGTCTTCAATTCCAAGATCATCCAATACAAACGCCTTACCAAAAGGGTCATAATATTTATCCTCGGTTTCCTGATCTCGCTTTAAAAGATCTTGTTGATAATCCATAATAGTCTGAGCGGGCAGTGAAACATAAGCTCGTAAAATGGGCTTCAGGTTTACGCCAACTTTCTTTAGGAGATCTTCCACCAATTGAATGGCATCATTTCGATTGATAAAATCCAGATCTTGTGCAGAATTTTTTGGATTGTCTTGAGCATAAAGATTTAGCAGGTTGATGATTTCGTCATTTTTTTGCCTTTGTGCCTCATCTTCCTTTTCAAACAGGACACGATGCTGGCTGATATAAAAGTGATTACCCTTATTGCTTATCAAAAAAGTTCCTTCCTCTGTGCTTTTTACTGTGCCCTCTCCAGAGTCATCCGGTGCAAAAATTTTTACGACTTCTTCTATGGTCACTGGAAGGGGTTCCAATGCAAAGGATTCCAAATTTGTATACTCTTCCCCTTGAACATTTGCCTGGATGTGGTGATGATCATTCAACGCCAATTCTTCGTATACGTCACCAGAGGTATCTACTTCGGTAGGTTGAGATGAAACTGATTCCTGATTATCCTCTATTGTTGTATTGGAGGTAGACAATATAGACATGGGGTCATTTTTCGCCTGTAGATTTGTACAAGCTCCCAAAATCAAGATGAAAAAAATGATTAATAGGGCAAAAAAGCATTTCTCTTTCAATTTTTTTCCTCCTTAGTAATGCGACGTATGCAAACAGGAAGTATCTGCTTTGGCAAATTTCGTAACTCCACAGATAACCAACTTGTTCAATGAAAAAAGGCAGCGCAGCCGTTTTTAGAGATAAGATGTTAAACGCTTAGTATTACGGGCAATATTTTCCGCATACGATTAAAGGCGTCGTGCTGGTACTATCGTCCGTTTTTCGTCCCCCTAAGTACAGAGTCATCTCTGTATCAACTAGATAGACATAGGGGAAGCAAAAACTTGTACCAGAAGCCGGGTAGTTGGAAATTCTGTGTTCGTTGCTGACAAAGTGATGGTTTGTCCCCGAAACATTACCCAATTTGTTCATACGAGCGAGGAAAATATTTGTGCTTGACATTGTGCTGCTTACACCTGTGTCAGGGTTAGTGCGATAGATAGATAAATACCATTTTTGCACATTGTCATTTTTGGAGGAGTAGACCTCGCATGGTTGATCGTCCCCCTTCTCTGTAAAGGTAAACTTATAAAAAGTATTCCCCTTTGCAGATGCCACCGTAGGCCAAACTAACATAAGCATGACCAGTAAAATTGCTACCAGTGATAAGCTTTTCCTTGTTTTACTCATAAAACTATCCTCCTTGATGTGGCTGCGCTGCCTTTTTCTTAGCTTAATGAACGTGTTGTAGAGTATTATTATGTGAAATCGAAGGCATTCGTTGGCTGCCTTCTACAGTCCTGTGAGGCATTTCGATTATTGGCAATCACAAAATGTTCCCCTAATAATCTGTTTGGCATTTCTTTATTTGCGAATGCAAAAAGCTATACTGAATCATTAAGGGAGGGGTCAGAAGAGAAAAAATAATTTTACCACTGTGTTGGTTACTTCTCATATACGAGCGAGATTTCTATTTCGCTCATATATGAGAAGGATCATAGGAGCCAGACTTACATGAGCTCCTCCGGCACATCCGGCTGGTAAATCATAAACATACAGGTATTGCTGACACTAGAAAGAGCAAGGAACATTGCTGCACTAGCAAGCAGCATGCCTAACTTTACCATAGTGTGGTTAACCATCGTTTTCATTGCGCTTCCTCCCTCCTTGTTTTTTTATCACAACCAACAGCATTGATAGCCCAGCCATGCTGCTGCCTGCAAAATACATATTAACCCATGAATATTGCGTGGTGTATAGGAAATCCAACACAATAAATCCAAGCAGATTGGTTAAGCCAAGAATTAGACTGTTACAACGATTTTTCCTGCATTGGTTTTCTTTTAACGGTTTGTTTGGTGCTTCCACTGGTGAGAATAATAAAATAATTATTAGATTTGTAAGACATGGGAACAGCCAAGCCTTCATCGGTACTGTGCACATTATCTCTATCACGAGGACAAGGGAGTAGAGTAAGGAAAATGTGAAGAAACAGTGGAAATGTGTTTTTGCGTGATATCCGCCTCCGGATAACCGAAGCGGTACAAAACCTGCAAGATATGGTATCCATAGAAACGGTTTTCCCAAAATCGCAGAAATAATTATCAATGCCACGACACCGGCTAACGAGGAATACAGTAGTTCCAGGCCATACGCATATATGGGGATTGTCTTGGATGCAATCACGCCTTGATTTTCCATCTTCTTAGCTGTTTTCCTGGCTAGTTCCTGAACCATTTTCTTACCCCCTCCGCTTCTTGTTAAACCCAATGTAATTCATTGAGAACATCATTTCAAGGGGGTAGGCATGAACGACGTTTCAGGCGACACAAACGACATGTTTCTCCCTTGAAATAATAGTATTGCTATTATATAATAATAGCAATAGTAGCTTAATTTCTCGCAGCAAAATCGATATAATAACCGTAAAATAGAAAGAAGAATGCGAGGGGCTACTGTGAATTTGTTAAGGGAAAAGATTGGTATTATGATTCGAGAGAAACGAAACAGCCAGCACCTCACGCAAGAGGAACTGGCCGAGAAGGTAAACCTTTCCACTGGGATGATCGGGCAAATCGAGCGTGGGGAGACTATGCCCAGCATTGAAAGCCTGGATGCAATAATTAAGGAATTGGGCATTGATCCCAGGTCTTTGTTTGGAGACACTCCTCAATCCAACAAAGAGCTGGCAGAGTTATACATGATCGTTTCTCGAATGAGTTTGAATCAGCAGCACCTTTTACTCCGAATTGCCAAGGCAATTCGGGATGACTGACGTTGGGGCTTTGATACTTTTGGCACAAACGACGCATAAAGCGGCACAAACAACAAAAACACCACCTTGAATGGACTTCTGAAATCTGGTAAAATAGATTTAGATACTATCCATTTCAAGGTGGTGTTTTTATGGAAAAGCTTCGATTGGGAGTAAGCGTCAAACCTCCCCACAACTTGCGTAGCAATGCCGTCGCATGAGATAATA
>OJQX01000262.1_pt1 | contig 36387 bp, 44 predicted proteins | sample 1599031 | NCBI WGS metagenome assembly OJQX01 (sample SAMN03922513, study PRJEB24848) | human gut metagenome | isolation source: stool sample | host: Homo sapiens | place: Germany | collected 2010-02 | reverse complement strand
ACGGCGAACAGCTGTATGCCAAACAGAAACTGAAAACCTATTACGGCAACGTTAACGAAAAACAGTTCCACAAATATTATGTCGAAGCCGTCAGAAGAGGCGGTGACTCTGCTGAAAACCTGGTCGGCATTTTGGAATCCCGTTTGGACAACCTGGTTTACAAAGCCAAATTCGTTCCGACGATTTTTGCTTCCCGTCAGTTTGTTAACCACGGACATGTTACCGTTAACGGCAAAAAAGTAAACATTCCTTCCTATATGGTTAAGGTTGGCGATGTTATCGAAGTCCGCGAAAAATCCAAACAGCTGCCGATTGTTATTGCCGCAGTTGAAAGCAGCACACGCGAAGTTCCCGGATATTTGGAAGTTGACGGCAAAAAGCTGACCGCCAAATATACCTTCACTCCGAAACTGGATGATATTCCTTACGGATGTGTTATGGAACCGAATCTGGTTATCGAATACTACTCAAGATAATAAGTATCGGATTACAATTAAAAACCCCGGAGCCTGTGCAGTTCCGGGGTTTTTTACTTTAAATTGTTTTTCTAATATGGTTAGATAAAAAAAATTTAGTAAATTAATGAGGTAATCAGATGCAAGACGTAATTATTGAAAGCTCCAATCAATCGTCAAGTTTGGCCGCCAATGTTCGCAAAGTGACAATAAAAAAATCCCGCGGCATTTTCAGTTATATGTTCGACTGGCTTATCAAAGGGCTTTTGACTGCGCTGCTGCTGATTATGAACTTTTTGCTGTTTGCCGGTTCGGGAAGTCAGAAGGTGTTTGCGGACGGTTTTATGCTGCAGCCTGAAATTATGTCGGTTGTCATCGGGCTGTTGGTGTTTTCCATGCTGCTGATGCTCTTGTTTTCTTTTTCTTCTGTTTTGCAGAATCTGCTGGTTTCGCTGATTGCCGCCGGTTTTGTGTGGGCGTTGCTCAGTCAGTTTGCCGTTTATGACAAAACATCAATTCTGGTGCCGATGCTGTCGCCGTATATCGGTGCCGCGGCAGCTTCAATGTTTACGGACGTTTCACACTGGATATTGGTTGCCGGTGCCGGAATATTGACATTTGTGGTCCTGACGATTTCTTCCAAATCAAGTTTGGTTTATTTTGTCGGGATTATTTTTGTCGTTTTCGGCGGTGTGGTCGCAGACAGCTATATTATGCGCGACAGACATCAGGAATTTGCAGTAAAATATGACAATCATCTGGACAAGATTGCACCGAATGCCAAGAAATATGTTTATTTCTTTTTGCCGAACGCGACCTCTTACGTGACACTGGGGGATTTGAAAGACCAATTGGGGTCAACGGCGAAAGGGAAAGAGACGCAGGAGCGGCTGATTGCTTTCCTGGCCAAGAACAATTTCTGGGTTTATCCCAATGCTTATACGATGGCAAAAGATCCGCTGATGAGTATGGTGGAAGATTTGAACAATATTGACGATGAGAAAGCCGAACGGCATATTCAGCGCAATGTCGCCATTGACAGCGTTTGGAAATTTCATAATATTACCGACGAGTATGTTTATCTGAAAGATACTCAGCTGATTGACGTTTATAAGAATTCAAAGTACCGCGTGTCGGCATATCAGTCGCGCGGAATAGATTTTTGCAATAAAAACAATGAAAGAAACGTTGATAAATGTGTTGATAAAATCAACGTTCCGGTCTCAGCCGAGGAAATGAAACTGTCAACCTGGGAGAAAAGCAAGTTTTTGCTCGTGCAGTGGCTGAACAGTTTTCATCTGTCTTCTGACTGGTCAACCTTGTACGGAGCGCTCAACGGTTTTATCAGCGCCGAGAAAACGCCGATTATCGGAATTCCGTATGATTATTTGTATGTTGTCAATTCGTTTAAGACGCTTGACGTGGTTTTGAACGATATTGCCAACGACAAAGGCAATCGGGCTTATTTTGTCTTTATGGATTTGCCGTCGGATATGTATGTCTATGACGAGTTTTGCCGGGTGAAACCGCAGGACAAATGGCTGGCCATGGACAATTATAAATGGGTCAGCAATAAGAATCTGTTTGCCAAAAGACAGGCTTATCAGGAGCAGTTCTCCTGCATGCTGGGGAGTTTGGAACAGTTTATGCAGAAACTGAACGAAAAGCAGCTGGATAAAAATACTGTTATTGTTCTGCAGGGCATCAGCGGCATTAATGACATTGATGCCGTCAAGACAGATGATTATATTGCCAAGTTCAAAAGTGATAATCTGGTGTTGCTGGCAATCAAAGATCCCAGCCGCAATAATTTCAGCATTAACAATCAGATTTGCGAGAGCAGGGAGCTGGTGCGCAATTATCTTTACAAACAAGGAAACTGCCGTGAATTCAACCGGATGGAACTTCATTCTACGGCGGCGAGCGGTTTGCAGAAAGAGCTGCTGAAATCAGTGCTGACCAAAGACAGTGTTAATCAGGCTTTGGCCCATTTTAACGAATGGTATGGCAAATGGAAAGCTTTCAACAGTATTCAAAAGCCCGGAAATGTTTTGAAACCGGCAGAAAAGAATGCGAAAGCTCCGGTTCCGGCTGAGGAAATTCCTTTGCCCGAAGCCGAAGAGACAGAAACTGCCGACGTTTTGAATACGACGGAACTTCCTGAGGAAAAAAATGTCGGAGAGGTTAAAGTTATGGAGGCGCCGATAGATGAAGGAAACGAAGTTGAAGTCAAGAGCATAAGTGCGGAAATTCAAGGAAAAGAGAAGCAAAGCGAAGGTGATACTTTAACTTCTTCATCATCAGCGGAAGATATTTCCGCAAAGACAGAGGCGAATGAAGAAAAAGTTGCCGAACCGATTGATTCCGCAGCAGAAATTGCGGTTTCGGCAGAAGAAGTTCCGTCCGGAACGGACGCTGCGACAAATGCCGTTCAGACGGAGAGCGAGGCTGAGCAGCCTGCAGTTGGTGCCGTTGATGCCGGGGAAGCCAGTGGAAATTCAGGAAAACAATAACAGTCGGGAAATTGAAAGCCTGGCGCAAAGAAGATGGCGGGCCTTTCGCCGGAACCGGCGGGCATGGTATGCTTTTGTGATTTTTTTCGGCGTGTTGCTGGTGAGTTTTGCCGCTGAGTTAATTGCAAACGATAAGCCTTTGATTCTCAAATATAATAATGAATATTTTTTCCCGATTTTCAAAACTTACAATGAAACGGTTTTCGGCGGAGATTTTCCGACGCCGGCGGATTATCGCGATGAATTGATACGGCATAACATTCAGCGGAACGGATGGATGATTATGCCCATAATTCCTTTTTCTTTCAATACGATAGATTATGACCTTAATGCACAGATGCCTGCGCCGCCGGATGCGGTTCATTGGTTGGGAACTGACGATGAGGGGCGGGATATTCTGGCAAGAATTATTTATGGTTTGCGCATTTCGATTATTTTTGCCTTTGTTCTGACGGCCGTTTCCTCTTTGATCGGTGTGATTGTCGGAGCCGTGCAGGGGTATTTCGGCGGCAAAACGGATATTATTATTCAAAGGCTGTTGGAAATATGGGATTCTCTGCCGCAGCTGTTTATTTTGATTATTGTTGCCAGTGTTTTTGTGCCGACATTTTGGACTTTGCTGGTGATTTTATTGTTCTTTTCTTGGACATCGCTGACCGGTGTGGTGCGGGCAGAGTTTCTGCGGGTGCGCAATTTTGAATTTGTGAAGGCTGCCAGAGCTTTGGGTGTCGGCAATATGCGGATTATTTATCGTCATATTCTGCCCAATGCTTTGATTGCGACGGTTACGTTTGTGCCGTTTTTGCTTTCGGAAGCAATTGTTGCTTTAACGGCGCTTGATTTTCTGGGGTTGGGATTGTCGCACGAATATCCTTCGCTTGGAGATTTAGTGCGCCAGGGCAAAGATAATTTGCAGGCGCCGTGGATCGGAATTACTATTTTTATTGTGCTTTCCAGCCTGCTGACGCTCCTGATTTTTATCGGGGAAGGGGTGCGTGATGCTTTTGACAGCCGGAGGAATGACTGATGTCGTTGTTGACAGTTAAAAATCTTTCGGTTTCATTTCATTCGGATGACGGTGAAGAACGCCGAGCGGTTAAAAATGTCAGTTTTAACGTTGGCTGCGGTGAGGTGGTCGGTTTGGTCGGAGAGTCCGGCTCGGGAAAATCGGTTACCGCGCTGTCCGTGCTGGGTTTGCTGCCTTATCCCAAAGCCGGCCATTCATTTGACAGTTCAATCAAATTTAACGGTCAGGAGCTAGTAGGGGCCGAAGATAAAATTTTGCGGAAAGTGAGAGGAAATGAGATTTCCTTTATTTTTCAAGAACCGATGTCCTCCTTGAATCCGTTGCACAAAATAGGTGATCAGATAGCCGAAAGTTTACGGCAGCACCGGCGCATCTCGCCTAAAAACGCAGATAAGGAAGTGGAGCGTTTGCTGCGGTTGACGGGAATTTCGCAGCCGGAAATCCGCAAAAAAGCTTATCCGTTTGAATTGTCGGGCGGGCAGCGGCAGCGGGTGATGATCGCAATGGCTATTGCCAATAAGCCCAAATTGTTGATTGCCGATGAACCGACGACTGCGCTGGATGTGACTATTCAGGCGCAAATTATTGATTTACTTATCGAATTGAAGCAAAAACTGAATATGTCAATTCTGTTTATCAGTCATGATTTAAAGCTGGTGCGACAGATTGCGGACAGAGTTTGCGTTATGAAAAACGGCGAAATTGTGGAGCAGGGAGCCGTCGAGGATATTTTTCGCCAGCCGCAGCATGATTATACCAAGCTTCTGGTTTCGGCTTCCATGCTGCAGAATGAAAGTCGGCCGCAGGTTTCCGAGCTTATAGTTAAGGCAGAAAATTTGCGGGTCAGCTATCCGCTTAAAAAGAATTTTCTAGGAAGAACAACAAGTTATCTAAATGCGTTGGATCAGGTGAATCTGGATATTCAGTGCGGGGAATGTTTGGGAATTGTCGGGGAATCCGGTTCAGGAAAGACGACCTTGGGTATGGCTCTTGCCGGGCTGATTAAAGTTTCCGGCGATATTTTCTATAAGAAAATCAATATGAAGAGCCTTTCCGGTAAAGGGAAAAAAGCCTTAAAGCAGAAGATGCAGATTGTTTTCCAGGATCCGTATAACTCTCTGAATCCGCGTATGACTATTGAAGATATTGTTTCCGAGGGGCTTATCGTTCATTATCCTGAGCTCTCCAGAGCAGAGCGACGGCAGCGGGCGGCGGCGGTTTTGGAAGAAGTCGGTCTGGGAGCTGAAGTGCTGAGGCGCTATCCGCATGAATTTTCAGGTGGGCAGCGGCAGCGGATTGCGATTGCCAGAGCATTGGTTTTGAAACCGGAGTTTATTATTTTAGATGAGCCGACGTCTGCACTGGATGTGACCATTCAGGCTCAGATTATTAAATTATTGCAGGATATCCGCCGACAGAGAAATATCACATATTTGTTTATTTCACACGATATGAAAGCCGTGCGGGCAATGGCAGACCGGATTGCCGTCATGAAAGACGGAAAAATTGTTGAGTTGAATACGGCCGCGCAGATTTTTACGGCACCGCAAAATGATTACACCAAGCTGTTGATTGAAGCGTCGCTGTAATTGTCGCATAAAATGTTATTAAGAGTGTTTGATTTAATAATAAACACAATAAATACAATCGCTTACAACAATAGAGTAATTTATACATAAGATATAAAAAACGGGATATTGCTGATAGCATCGTAACATGTGTAAACCTTTGCAAATAAAGAAGAAAATGTAAACAGAAAGGCGGGAAGACCTATCATTTTTGATAATCTTTGCCAAATTTTTTGGACTTCCGGATTATTTTTTGAACGCCATAAATTTAAATCAATTAAAGCTTCCTCTTTGGGCAGGCCGGCCAGTTCGGCTAGTTTTATCATCGTTTCTTCAGAGGGCAGGGCTTTGCCTTGATTGAGGACTGAAATAGAGGCAGAGGTTATGCCTAATTCTTTTGCTAATTTGTTATTGCTAGCTAGTTTTTGGCGGTCTATAGCAAGTGTCATATAATCATTAAAGTTTTTCATGAAATTCCCCTATGTATACATAAAAGCGAGTTATACATAGCATTTAAATTTGAATTTGACAATAAATTTTTAACGAATTACCGTTACTACTAAATGATAACTAGCAGATTTGTTTCGCAGGTTCTGCTAGTTGCTAAATTGTAACAATAAAAGGCTAACCCTCAATGGCTTTTGTAATGATACCGGAAGAACTTTTGACGATAAAACTATCGTCGGCGCAGTTCCGGGCGCTAATACAAATCATCAATAATACTTATAGCTCCGGTAAGTATGCCGGTTGTTGCTGCCTAGGTTATCAGAATCTGGCTAATCTATGCTTTACAACAAAAGCGGCCATAATTAACACTGTCAAGCAGCTTGAACAGCTAGGATTTGTTGAAATAGATAAACGCGAAAAATTTAACCGTTCGAACGCCTTAAGGCTAACGCTGGAGAACGGTTTTAACCGTTGCCGGAGGAGTTTTGAGGGAGCCTCCGGCAACGACCTTTATAGGTACGAAAACAATACCGATGATAGGTATGAAAACAATACCGATAAAGGGTATTTAAAAGATACCGAGGGGTATTTAAAAGATACCCAGGGGTATGAAAACAATACCCCGCATATAGATTTAAAATTTAAAAACCTAGATTTAAAAACCAAACAGCGCGCGCGTACGCGTGAGGAAAGGTATTTAAAAGATACCGATGAGAATATAGCACCGACCGACGTTGCGGCCGGCCTGTCAAAGCCGAGCCAGCAAGCTGGCGAAAACTCGGCAGGGAATGTAGGGGCTGATGTTTGGGCGGCCAAAGACAAACGTATGCGAAAGCTTTTAACGCGCATATATCCGGATTTTACGACTTGGTATGCGTTGTTTAGAACTCCGGCCGGAACTTATCAAATTAATCCGGTAAGCAGCCTAATTGAAAGAATTATGCCAGATAAGGCAAGAATTAACAGCGTTCCGGACGGTGTGGAGGTGTGCAGCTGGGCTGAAACGCCGCGCCTGGGATTAATCAAAATCATGTAGGGAGGTAAAATGAAGAAAGGTAGGATTATAGCTAAATTTTTTATTGATAAAAATGGACATTTTAGAGCAAAGCTAGATATTCGTAAGCAACCGGATAATTTCTTTGTTTTTATGAGAGCTGCAGCGGCGTCAATGGTTAATATTATGGAAAAAATGGAGGTAATTTATGGGAGAAATCATAGCGCGGACGACGTGTCCGGTGTGCGGGGCGCCGAATCAGAACTTAAAAATCAATAAAAACGGCAATTTGTACATGTACTGCGACAATCGCTGCAGCTCGCGTTTTAATCCGAAAGAGAGCCGGGAGCTGATAGACGAGTTGCGCCAGGGGCGGACGGTTCGCAAGGGCGGGGCGGTTTACGTTCCGATAGGAGCGCCGGAGCCTGTAAAAATTGAGGAAAAACCAGTCAAAAAAACAACGGAGGTTAAGAAAGATGACGGAAAACAACGAAGAAATACAACTGACGGACGGCCAGACGGAGAATCTGCCGGAAACCCAGACAGTTATTACGGACAACCGATTAACAGATTTGCAGCCTGGCTGTGGGGAGATGACGACATCGCCTGATGACCGGTATTATACGCAAGGCGAATTTGAAGCGGCATTTAACGAGTTTCTGGTATTTTTGAAAAGCTCGCAAACGAGCCTTGACACGTTCGAGAGTTTGCGGGCGCAGGGTCAGACGCTTGCGGCCGGGAAAATATACGCCATGGCGGAGAAGTACAGTTTTTTGCGCTGGATGATTGACCGGCGGACGGCAATTGTCCACGATTTAACGCTGATTGGCATATTTGCCGCGTGTGAAACAAATGCAATCGTTCAGAACTGGACAGGTATATCTTTGGCAGAAAAGGGGAAATTATGGCTACGAAACAAAATAAAACAACGCGCAGAAGCACAGCAGGCAGCGGGCAAGCGCAGCGGCTGGGGATTTTTGGGGCGTCGGGGTGCGGAAAAACAACCAAAGCCCGAGAACTCACCGCAGGCCTAGGGCGGGTAATTTATTTTGATCCGCTGGGTGAGTGGGGACGGGACAAGGGCGTCAAGCCCTTTGTCTCATTAGATAAGCTAAAACAAGCCTTGCGCCGGAATTTCGGCCAGGGCTTCCGCTTTGCTTTTTTGCCTGCATTTGGTGAAGAAGAAACGCAGTTGCAGGACTTGAGCTATTATCTGGCAACGCTGCAATCCGGTTATGGAACGCAGCACACAGCGCAGCTGACACTTGTTGTTGACGAGTTAGACCAGTCGTTCCCGACTGGAAGTATGCAGAAAAACCGTAAAAACGGTTTCGGTTTTCTATGCTGCCGAGGGCGACACTTTGGAATTAATTTAATCGGCATAAGCCAGCGTATGCACCTTGTTGACAATGTTTTCCGGGCAAACTGCAGCGGGGTTTATTTGTACCGGCACGCCGAGCCGGCCGATATCGATATCGGGGTTAAAATGCTCGGCCGGGAATACCGGGACGCGTTCCAAAAGCTGAACAATTACGAGTATTTTTTCAAATCAGGTCAAAAAATCATAAAAAAATGAAAAAAATTTAATTTTATGCTTTTTCCTACATTACATAGGAAAATATTATTATAAAACAATAAGTTAGTAAATTTGACAAGGTTAAAAAAATGTGTTTGGCTCGATTCGTCAATGGATTTTTTTGAATCAGAAAAAGGGGTAAACGCATGAAAACCATTCTTAAAATGATGATTGGCACAATCGCTGGATTGTACGCTTATCAGTACATTCAGAACCTCGGCCAGAATAAATAACGAGGTGCTATCATGTCACAAGTTAAACGCATTTTTCAACACGACAGTAAGCCAGTCAGTAACGGCGCTGTCCTGACTTTCACGATTCCGTCATTTGAAGTAATTGACGATATCGTCCTGGAGTTTCTGAACTCCGGAGCTGCAGCTGCAAAAGCCAATATTTTAACCTCGATTAACAAAGTTGCGCTGGCAATCAACGGCGAGCAGGTTATTAACTGCAAAATGTCACAGCTCTATGATGTTTATGCTTCGCTTGGTCAGGAAGTAACCCAGAATATTAACAACGTTATCGGGCTTAATATCGGCCGTTATCTGTTCAAAGACCCGGTAACCGAGGACTATTTCGCTTATGGTTGCGCAAATATCCAGACAATCCAGCTGCAGGTTTATTGTGCTGCGACCGTTACCGACGTAACCGACCTGTCAATCTCGACCATTCGTCGCAATTTCAAAGCAAATCTGGGTAGTTACATCAAAATTATTAACTATCCGCAGAACATGAACTCGACCGGTATTTCTTCAGTCGATACATTACCGCGTGACGCTAACGAAGCTTATTTGTCGATTATGGCAAACGCAGGCGGCGGCACAATCAGCCAGGGTGAATGCGTTGTTAACGGCAACAACATTTATGACCCGATGACTGCGGCCGAAAACGACTACATTGTCAGCGCCCGCGGCCTGGCTCCGGTATCCGGTACGTTTAATTACAGCTTCAGCGACGGTTCGATTAAATCAATCCTGCCAATGCAGGGCGTAACCGAACTGAGATTGAAAACCACGTTCAGCAAGGCGCCGACGTCTGGCAGTTATGACTTGCTGGCGGTGTCAATCCGTAATGTACCGTCCGCAATGATGGCGGCCGTCTCGGCTTAATGTAACCAGGGGCGGAGCTTCCGCCCCCTCTTAACGAGGTATAAAATGGCAACAAAGACAGAAGACGATAAACCCTGGTATGAATCAATGTGGGACTGGTTCGGCGATACGTCAAAGGACATTATCAATTCAAAGCTGCAGAGCGACCAGGCTAAATACGAAGCGGAACTTTTAGCCCAGCAGCAGGCGCAGAATCAGACAATCGACATATTCGGCCAGCAAGTCAGCAAAACCACGCTGTTATGGATTGCGGGCGGTTCAATTTTGGCTGCCTTTATCCTGGTAATGGTTCGCAAATAGGGGGTAGGCATGGCAGACGCGGCATATTGGCAAGGCGACGCAAATCTAAACTGGGCAGGTGATGACAATTCTAACCCGAATGCGTCGGCGAGTTCATCGCTAAGCTCGGCATATAGGGGCGGGGATTATTACACTGTATCCGGGCGCTCTAATACCGGCGTTGGACTGGGTAAAATCGTCATATATGGCCTTGTCGGCCTAGGTTTTTATTGGCTGTTTAAGAAAATCGGGGGTAAATAATGGCCTGGGCATATTCTAGCAGTTCAACATCTAATCATATAACCGATAACTCATCCAGTAACTCACAAGCTGCGACAATCGGCGATTTATCGTCTAATAACGAGATTGTTTACGGCAATTATACAGAGCAGGGACTTGTTGGCGAAAACTTGTCAACGGTATTAGACGCTATCACCGGAACGACAGACCAGGCTATTACCAGCGCGCATTTGACGGCCGAGCAGGCCATTAAAGCGACCGGGGAAGCATACGCCGAAAGCAAATCGGAGTTGCGAAATTTTATTGACGCTGTGCGGCCGATTGCGCTTTATGCAGCGATTGCGGCAGTTTTTTACTACATTTTCGCGAAAGGTAAGTAAATGCAGGAAAATATTAACCTTGGCGCAGTGCAAGCACCTTATTGGGAGCAGGTACTTACCCTGCAGCCCGGCGAAACACGCAAAGTAGACTATGTTTACGACAGCTTTAACTTGCTTCAAGCGTCAATTCCGGAAGTCTTAGAGGTTACTTTCGGCGGTGCGGCCACACAAACTAAATTTTCGGCCGGCATGGGGTATCATTTATCGGCGCCGGTCAGCTATATTCAGCTGTTTAACACGTCAGACAGTCCGCTGACGATTGATTTTTCGCTTGCTGTCGGCGGAATTACCGACAACCGGTTGACTGTCTCCGGAACGGTCAACACGTCAACCAAATTAAGCGCATACAGCAGCGTAAAGGCGGGTTCGCTGACGGCGCCGCAGTCGCTGGAGTATGATAATAACTCGGTTGTTGCCCTGGTTTGCACTTCCGGGACAATTACCGTCAATATTACAGCGGCCGGTGTTGCCGTCAGCAATTTAGAACTATCGACCGGGCAGTCCTGGGAAATGCCAATCGTGACCGGCGGAACCATTGAAATCACCGGAACGGGTAAATTTAACTATTCGATTGCGGGGTATTGATGACGATATTCGGAGGATATGGCGCAGGATTTAAAACTGGTATGCTCGTACCATGCGCAGGAAATGACGCAATCGACGGCTTTTTGCTTTGTGACGGTTCAGCAATCAGCCGGACATTATATCCGGAGCTTTTCGCTGCTATCGGTACGACATACGGGGCAGGTGACGGAAGTACGACGTTTAATTTGCCTAATTTTATAAATCGTACATTTTGGGGCGGTTCTTCTTCCGGAGCCTATTTGTCCGGTACTTTGCCTAATATTACCGGAGGCATAACAGATTTGAAAGTCTCAACAGGTACGGTTTATTCAGGGGGAATTTATGCTGCAAGTACGCGTAACGTAGGTTATGGAGGCAGTTACCCTGCTCGCTTAGATAATACAATATGGGACGCTTCTCGCAGTTCATCGACTTATCAGGACGGCGCATTAGTCCGGCCGGAATCTGTTCAGACAAGAATTTACATAAAATATTAGGGTGGTAAAATGCAGGCTTTTCAATACGATGAAAACGGATATTACAGTAAAACGGTAGATTGCCAGATTGACCCGCGGGCAAGTGTTGCGGCCGGTAAAACTGTTTATTTACTGCCCGGTTCTGCAACATTTGCCGAGCCGTTACCGGAAAAGCCAGGCTATAAGGTCAAATTTAACGGCTCAAAATGGTTTTGGGAGCCAATCCCGGCCGAGCCGGAAGCTCCGGAGCCAACACCGGAAGAGCTTAAACAGGCGGAAATCTGGGAACTAAAAGGCAAATTAGCGGCTTCAGACTATGCAGTTATCAAAATCGCCGAGGGAGCAGCGACGGCCGAAGAATACGCCGACTTAATCAAATCGCGCCAGGAATGGCGGGCGAGGATTAACGAGCTAGGGGGCTGATATGCGGGTTTTAATCGCCTTAATCGCCGGTTATCTCGGCTATCGGTTAGTTAAAAAGGGGTACGATATGACACAGCCGCAAGATATTTACATGGCTAAAACAATCTGGGGTGAAGCCCGGGGCGAGGGGGCGCGCGGTATGCAGGCCGTCGCTAATGTCATCATGAATCGCGTTAATCGGGGCGGCTGGTATGGTGCCAGTATTAAAGACGTTGTTCTGAAGCCGTATCAATTCAGCTGCTGGAACGCAACCGACCCTAACCGGGCTAAAATTGACGCCTTAACCGAGGCCGATTTAGCAGCTTCCGGAGCGCTTAACATTGCGCGCCAGGTAATCAGCGGCCAGCTTCCGGACATCACCGGCGGAGCGACAGAGTACCATAATAAGAAAATAACACCGTCATGGAACTGGGACAAGCTGGAGAAGACCGTCACAATCGGAAATCACGTTTTTTATAGGAGCAAATAAAATGCCTTATATCGCAACATTTTTGGCCGGTATTGTTACTTGGAACATATTTGACAAAGCGACGGAAACAGCAAAAGAAAACCCGGTGATCAGAATCGCGACATCGGCAATAATTATGTATATCGGCTATAAATTTTTGAAAAAACTTTAATAGGAGGAAAAGCAACATGTGGGGAGTATTGGCAAAAATCGGCGGCGCCGTATTAACTGGCCTTGGTGTGGACTGGGCGATCAGTTCATATAACGAGAGCCAGGCCGCGGCCGAACAGCAGCAGAAAAACATCAACACCGGCAAGGTTATTGTCGGAGCTGCTGCAATCTATCTTGGCTATCTGCTGCTGAAGAAGCTGAAATAATGGAAGAACTTTTAATTAACGTCCTGGGAAATTCGCCGACACTGGTTGCCGTTTTGCTGTTATACGGCAAGTTTGACAAGCGTTGCGCGTTAATTGAGCGGGAAATTGTCGAGCTAAGGGAGGAACAGAATAAATGCTGGTTCAAATCTTAAACAAGCTGAAAAATCGCAATTTCTGGGCCGGTGTGGCAACCACCGTCGCCGGGGTCCTGGCTGGGACCTTATCGGCCCCGGAAGCAGTCATAAATTTCATCACAAACTTAATCGGAGGGTAAAACAATGGCAGCAAGGCGCAAAAAATCGTCCAGCAAACGCAAAACGACCAAAAGAGCTACAACCACGCGGAAAAAGAAAACAACGCGCAGAAAAAAGAAAAAAAGCTTTTGGGACAAGTTGTTTGACTTTTAGAATCTCTTATGATACAAGAAAAAAGTCCAGCGCTGCAACGTTGGACTTTTTCTAACACAGAAAGGAGTTGACTCCTAACTTCTTTCCTATGAGGTTAGAATAGCTTATTTTGCTGACAATGTCAACTAAAATAAGCGGTTAACTCCTTTCGCTTTAACGAAAGGAGGCTCAAAGTGTTAATAAAGGTTATTATTATCTTTAAGTTAATACTTGAGATTATAATCGTTGTCTTGCAATAAGTCAACGGGGAAGGGCGGAGAAATCCGCCCTTCTTTTTAATAGCATAATTCGTCAATGCCTACAAGGTCATTATACTTCGTTATGTTAAAAGTACCAGGCGCAAAGCGCTTTTGGGCTGCTTCCAACGCTTCTTCAAAAGTATCATATCTTTTATCTAAAAGCTCGTTGTTTTCCTTGTCATAAATCCGGTAATGCATTTTAGCCCCTTAAAATAGACGAATGATTACTAAAAATAAATATCCGCCTTTTATTTGTCAATCTGATTTTAATCTAAAAACCAAAAATCGACGTTGCAGCGTAATATTTTGTAAATATGATTTTCACTAACGCCGATTACCCTTGCAATCTCTTTGGCTGTAAAACCTGCTTTTTTTAGCTTTTCGCAGGTGTAACGTTTAGCAAAAAGGTTGACGGCAGACATATAGCGATTTTGCTGCCAAAAGACGTTTTTAACGCGGTCAACAGTTGTGTGAAATTCAAGCGCCGTCAATATTATCGCTTCCGGTTTAGCGTGACCGGCGGCCATATAGCGAATAACGCGTTTAACAATGTAAGGATTTTGCTGTCGTGCTTCTTTGTTTACTTTTTGCTGTCTATCATAGGAGATATGGACAAGATCAATTATGCGTTTGGCTGTTTGTTCCAAGGCTTTTTTATGGCGCTCAAGCCCTTTTTCTGTTTCATCGTCAACGCATACTATCATTTTTGAATCCTTTATATTTTATGAATTAACAAGGATTTAATAATTTATGTGTAAAATACAAAAACTTAGTTAATTGAAATTAAACGCTTTTTTTCTCGGTTTGTCTGCATAAGATATATTATGCGACAAATATTTATTATGTGATTGAGCCCTCTCTCGTTTATCGGGTTTCTCGGCAAGAGCTCCGCCAGAGCGTTTTGTTGTTTGCGGGCTTGGTGATGTTTTTGGTGTATTGTCTTTTGTTTGCAGTTTAATTTTGTCGTGATTATCATATTTTTTGTGTGTTATCAGCCGTTTGAAATAAATAATCTAATATTTTTTTATAAAAACTAAATAAAATCAAAAAGATAATAAATAAATGGACGCTGTGAACGAGCTGAATGGTGAAATTTATATCATTACAGTTTCGTCTCGTTTTCAGAGCCGATGCGTTTGTGCGATTTCCCTTCTCTTTTGTTTCTAGAATAAAAAACTTTACATTTTTTCTTTTAACCGTTAATCTGACTTTGAATGTACAGATTGTACATTTAGGGCGTCAGAAACCCTTTTTAAAATAAACAGTCGCCATAGCATAGCGACTTAAAACTATATGCCGATTTCTGTCTCGGACGGATGTCGGCGAATAAGGTTTTGGCCAAATAAGCCGAGCCGTTGTTTGTTTATTTTATACGGTTTCTGAACATCCGCCCACCTTTTCAGGTGGGTTTTGTTTAACTGTAACGAAAGGATGTTCTTATGAAAAAAATTGCGGTTCTTTCCGCCTTTTGTTTAGCTCTTTCGGCTTGCACTTCGTTAAGTCACCATGAGCAAAATACCATACGCAGTCTTAATTCTTATGGAATTAGTGTAGATAAACCCGCAGGAGAATGGGAAAGACCTGCCAGTCCGGCTGGTGCTGGAGCATTAAATCTTCTGCCGGGGTTTGGCAATTTTTATTTGGCGTCCGGAAATGGCGGTGATGGCGGGCATTATTTATATGGCTTTTTAAATTTGCTCACTTGGCCTATTTCAGTTGTTTGGGGAATTCCGGAGGCTGCGATTGATGCCGAAACCATTAATGAGCGGGAGTTGGTTTATTATTATACTTTTGACGAATCAGGTAAAGAAGCGTTAAAGGCCAAAGGATTAAAACTTACGGCATCGGGACGATTGGTTCCGCTTGATGAAAAATAAAAAGAAAGGCGGCGAGAAGCCGCCTTTTGACTGGTTATTTGGCCAGAATTATTTTCAGCAGGTTGAGAAAATAAACAACTATCAGGAAAGCCGCCGCCCGATAGAGAATTGTGTAGATCCCTGCCCCATGGCCAATCACAAAATATTGGATAATTAAAGATGCAATCAGTGCGCAGGCAAGATTAATCAGCCAATAGCGCCCGTTTCCCATAAAGATAAAGGCGCAGACGGCTGCCGGTCCGAAAACCAAAGGATTGGCGACCATTTTGCCGATGGTGTGGTAAGCAGAGGTTATCAGCGAGATGTGCATGAAAAAACCGGCCAAAATCAGAATGATGCCGGCAGCTAAAATATAAAGATAAGTCTGTTTTTTGCTCATTTACGTTCTCCGTGGTGTCATCATAAATAAGTTTTAATTTAGGCTTTTGGACGCTAAAAGCAAGGCTGTTTGCGCAGCTTTGCACAGCTGCCGGCGTGGTGTATAAAAAAACCACCGAAAGGTTTCGGTGGTTCATAGAATGGCAGAAAGGTTTAGAAAGTGTAACGAATACCGGCGGTTACTTCTTTCAGATTGTCAACGGCTTTGGTGCCGATGTAGCTGTAACGGCCGACGACACGGGCAGCCCAGTTTTCATTAAAGTCATACTGAGCACCGATACCGGCGCGATAACCGACGCGGGTCCAGGTGTCTTTGTCTCCGGCGCCTTTGACTTCGAGGTCATAGTTGGCCAAACCGATTGTTCCCAAGAGGTTGAAACCACTGCAGCCAACCGGCATATAGCCATAGAGGTCTAAACCGTAAGCGTTGAATTTGGTTTTGGCTTTGTGAGCCAGTCCGTCAACATAGTAACGGTCGCCCTTACGGGTTGCCGACTGCTGGTAGAAGGCTTCCAGGCTGGTGTAATCGCCGAGTTTAATACCGGCATTGATAACGCCCGAATTGTAGTTGTCTTTGAGGAGATTGCTCTTTTCCAGGCGGCTCGCTTCTCCTTTGAAGTCAGCTTTTGAATAAACATAATCCAAACCGATGTAAGGTTTTAAGTCTGATGAAATATTCATAGCGTTGGCATTATAAGAAAAGATGCAGGCAACACCAGCTAACAATAATGTTTTCTTCATGTTTAAAACTCCATTTATAAATAGGTTTTGCAATGTAATTACTTAATTTTCTTATGAAATTGTGGTAAAGACTGCAATTTCGACTATTGATATAACTTTGGATAATTGGTTTTAAAGGGTGGCAGTTAAAAAAAACGGTGCTAGTGTGATAAAAAGTTGAAATAACAGAAAGGTTTTAAGCAAAATGTCATTCGTCTGTCCCGATAAAAACTGTCGTAACTGCCCGCGTCTGATAGCTTTTCGCGAGGGAAACATTGTCAAGTTTCCGACTTATTACAACGGTCCGGTTGAGCCGTTCGGTTCTCTGGATGCAGAGATTCTGGTGGTAGGACTGGCTCCGGGACTAAACGGGGCGAATCAGACCAATCGTCCGTTTACCAATGACTATGCGGGAGATGTGCTCTACCCTATTCTGAAAAAATACGGCTTTGCCAAGGGAGATTATCAAAAACGCAAAGATGACGGTTTTGAACTGATAAATGTGCGGATTACCAATTCCGTCCGTTGTGTGCCGCCGCAAAACAAAGTTACCGGTGATGAGGTGAAAGCCTGCGGCAGTTATCTTATTCAGGAAATTGAGAATATGCCGAACTTAAAGATTATCCTGACGTTGGGAAGTGTGGCGCATAATGCGGTTTTGGGGGTTCTGGGTTATCGCAAGGCCGGGTTTAAGTTTGCCCATAATGCACTGCACCGTTTGGAGAAGCATAATCTGTGGATGCTTAACTCTTATCATACGTCGCGTTACAATATTAATACCGGTGTGTTGACCTATGAAATGTTTGAGGATGTTATCCGCCATATTCAGGATTTATTGTCCAAATAAGAAAAATTATATTGATTTTTGTCTAAAAATGTGCATAATGGGAGTAATTTCCAAATTATGGTGTATTTACTTTAAATAAATTTAAATATGAAACGATTAATTTTAACCCAGCAGCAGCTGGCCGATGCTTATGCCGTGCCTGTCAAGTCTTCAATTTATCAGTATTTTCTCGGATTGTCCGACCGTAAAGAAAAAATGATCGGTTTGATTATCGGGGAATATGAGTTTTTTGATGACGGGGATATTGAGTATAAGGAGCATGATTTCAAAGAAATCATTGTATCAGAAGAAACCATGAAAGCATGGAAACTGTCGCGCAAAGCTTCGGGGCAGACCCCTCTGATGTTCACTGACTGTTATTTTTCTTTGGTTTCGCTCCGGACGCTTGAGGATTTAGCGGTTGGAAATTTGGCCGAAGCGGCTGCAGAACTGGTAAAAAATCATGAAAAGCAGCTGGGACTGAAAATTACCCGGGCAGATTATTTTGAGGACGGTGTTTGCTTTAGAGATTCCTTTATTTTGAAAGAAGGAAGCCTTTATGAGCCGCGGTCGCTTAAAAATTTGGGCGAAGACAGCCCTTATGTCTGCGGACCGGCCGCTTTGTCCTGGATTGATGAACGTATCAGCGAAGGCTGTGAGCGTTTTATTCTTGATGCGGACAAGGGTGAACTTGCCGTTCCTGACGAGAATACAAGCTTTCTGCCCTTGCGGACGTTTGCCGTTTGGGGTGTGAGTATTTAAAAAATTAATTAATCCGTAAAATACAATTATTATGACAACGACAACATTTGAATTCGGCTACCTTTTCGGCGGCGTTGAGAACATTTCATTTAACGATAAAATTGCAGCAATAACCCAAGCTCACAAACAGGGCTATTCCTATGTGGTTGAACGCAGGGAAACGTTTGACGAAGGCGAAAGAGAGGTTGAACTCAGGCTTATCGGCTGGGGTTTTGTGCAAGTGATCAACAAGGAAAATCTGATTCAGAAATTTGAGGACAAACAGTCCACGGTTGAACAAATCAGAGCCAGAGAAGATAACGAAAAGAAATTCGTTTACTGCTCATACGACAACAGCATTGCCGATTGGGAAGACAAACGGAACTTTATGGAGGCAGATGTCTTTACAAGTATTGAAATTCTGCCGAAAGCAACGCTCAAAAAATTGATTTACGGTTAAAAGCCGCATTTCCTTTTTCAGACCGGGATTTTCCCGGTCTTTTTTTGTCAAAATAAACCTTGCTTATTGGAAAAATTTGGCTAAAATAGCGGTAAATTTATATTATTAACTTTTAAAAAATTAAGAATTATGGCTGAAATTATTTTTTCTCAGAGACTATACAGCGATCTCAAAGAGCGTCGTTTGTATGCCAGTTTGCAGGAAGCTTTTACCGCTGATTTGAAAAACCGAAAAGACGAACTCGGCGCTTTGTGTGTCGGCGAACTCCGTTATTTCAGCGACGGAAGCAAGGATATGCTGGAATATGCCGTCCCGCAAAAAACATCGGTTTTGACGGCTGATTTTCAAAAAGCAAAAGACTGCCGTGATGTGGCGGGAAAAGGAAAGCCTGTTTTTGCCGATAATATGATGTTTGCCGGCACGAATGAGGACTGCGTGGTGGTTGATACCCCTTCCCTTTCTCAGGCTTGCAAAGTTTTGCTTAATAACCTGAACGAGTTGAACCGTATTTCCATTCACCGGATGACGTTCGGTACCAAAGGCTTTTCAACCCGGATTGAAAAAGGAATCCAGCTGTTTATTGAGCCGTATTATTTCTGGACAATCGACGAAGTTCGTGAAAACTGCCGGAAAGAAGTGTTTGAAGAAGCTCAACGTTATTCTGAGCTCGGATATAACTTGTTCGGCGGCCGTTCAAGCGATGAAGTGGTTTGCTTGTTGGGGGACTGTTATATTCTGACGCAGGAGGTTTTTGAGGCCTGGGCTGATTATAAGGCTCCCAGACGGTCTAAACCGATACCGCAGCCTCTGCAGGCCGAGCAGTACATCTATTTGGACCTGACGGCAAACAGCGGCGGTTTGCTGAACTGAGCTTATGACGGGAGCCGGGTTTCCGGCTCTTTGTTTTGCCGTTGACGCAGTGAGAGAAACCGAATATAGTTTAATAAATGTTTATCTTAATATATGTGCAGTTATGGCTACGATTAAAAAGTTTATGAAAATCAGCGGGCAAATGAAAAATTTGCAGCGCAGCGGCTGGGTTTATCACAAAATTGAAAATCCGGAAAGCGATGCCGCCCACTCTTGGAGTTTGAGCCTTTTGGTGCAGTTGTATGCTCCGGCGGAGCTGGATTTGTGCAAATGTCTGAAAATGGCCAATATCCATGATTTAGCGGAGATCTATGTCGGCGATTTTACCCCCGGCAGCGGGATCGCTCCAGAGAAAAAACATGAATTGGAAACCGATGCAATGCGGCGGCTGGTTAAAGAACTGGACTATCCCGAACTGGCGGAACTGTTTGCCGAATTTGAGGAACAGAAAACGCCGGAAGCCGTGTTTGTCCGCAATATGGACAAGCTTGATGCCGTTATTCAGGCGCGTTATTATGATGAGACGCAGACTTACGGCGGCAGATTGTTTGAAGAATTTTACAATTATGCCGAAGAAAAAATTACTCATCCGCAGGTGCTGAGCCTGTTGAGAGAACTGAAAAAACAAGCGTGAAAGAAGAAGCCCCGGAAAATCCGGGGCTTTGTTTTAACGGCTGATACCGGAGAAGCCCATAAATGCCATCGACAACAGGGCCGCGGTTATCAGGGCAATCGGCACGCCCTGAAGCGCTTTGGGTATCGGCGCGGCGCTCAGCCTTTCCCTGATGCCGGCAAATAAGACTATTGCCAGCGTGAAGCCCATGGCATTGGCCAGGCTGTAGCAAACGGCGGAAAGCAGGCCGAAATCTTTCTGGATGGCCAGGATTGCCACGCCCAGAACGGCGCAATTGGTGGTAATTAACGGCAGAAAAATACCCAGAGCCTGATATAGCAGCGGAGATGTCTTATGCAAAATAATTTCCACCATCTGCACCAGAGCGGCGATAACCAGTATGAAGACGACGGTTATCATAAATGTCAGGCGGTTCGGTACCAGCAGCTGATAATAGATCAGGTGGGTGGCAATGGCCGAAATTGTCATAACGAACATAACGGCAAACCCCATGCCCAAAGCCGTGGAAATCTTTTTAGAGACGCCGAGGAAAGGACAGATTCCCAAGAACTGCGACAAAACAATGTTATTTACAAAGATTGCGGCAATAAAAATCATTACATAACTCATCTTATTTTCTCCGCAGCCGGTTGAAGACGACGATTAATCCGGCCAGAGCCAGAAAGGCTCCCGGCGGCATGATAAAGAGCAAAACCGGGTAAGCGTCTTCGCCGACGAAACTAAAGCCGAAAGCGCTTCCCGCCCCCAGAATTTCCCGTATCAGTCCCAAGGCCAGCAGCGCCCCGGTGAAGCCGAGTCCCATTCCCAATGCGTCAAGGACGGATTGTCCGATAGTGTTGCGGGAGGCAAAGGCTTCGGCCCGTCCGAGAATAATACAGTTGACGACAATCAGAGGAATATAAATGCCGAGGGCGGCGTGCAAGGCAGGAAAATAAGCGGCCATCAGGAGTTCCACGACGGTTACGAAAGAGGCAATGATGGTAATATAGCACGGAATGCGAATGGCGGCCGGAATGAAATTTTTAACGGCGGAGACGGCCGTGTTGGAAAGGAGAAGCACAAACAATGTGGCCAGTCCCATACCCAGGCCGTTGAGCGCGGAAGTGGTTACCCCCAAAGTCGGGCACATGCCGAGCAGCATAACCAGTGTCGGATTTTCACGAATCAGGCCGCGGGTAAAATTTTGGTAACTTGGTGAGTTCATGGCTTAAATTCCCGTACTGAATTTGTTATAAGCGTCATAGGCTTTCTGAATGGCATCGATGACGGCCCGGGAGCTGATGGTTGCCGCGGTAACGGCGTCTATCTCGCCGCCGTCCTGTTTAACCTTAAACAGGTGTTTTTTGGGGCGGATGCCGGCAAACTGTTCTTTGAACCGAGGTTCGCTGACTTTGGTCCCCAGCCCGGGGGTTTCATTGCTGTGTATGACTTTATAGCCGCTGACGGTGCCGTCAAGAAAGAAACCGACAATCAGTTCCATTTTGCCGCCGAAGCCTTTATTGGTCGAGGTTTTGATCGCAACGCCGCTGATGGTTCCGTTGCGTCGGGCGGGAAACAAAACCAGACGTTCTTTGCCGTCAGCCGTGTTGATATATGTTTTTTCCTGAAACGGATCATTGTCAAAACCGCCGTAGATAACTTCGGCAACAGCTTCCAGTTCTTTGGCTTCTCCGGCTTTTTTTATCGGTTCGCGGGTTATGGCATAGACCCAGGCTAAAACAGCCGCGGAACCACAGGCGACAACCAGCATGACGAAAACAAGTTTGGCGAGAGAGGTTTGTTTCATGTTTATCTCCTCCGGGTTCCGTAAACACGCTGCGGGGTTAATTTGTCAATCAGCGGCACAAAGGCGTTCATAATCAAAATTGCAAAGGAAACCCCTTCAGGATAAGCGCTGTAAAAACGGATGACATAAGTCAGAATGCCGCAGCCGACGGCAAAGATAACCTGGCCTTTGCGGGTCATGGGCGTGGTTACATAGTCCGTCGCCATGAAAAAAGCCCCGAGCAGCAGGCCGCCGGAGAGCAGATGAGTAACCGGCTCAAAACGGATATCATCAGTGTTCAGCCAGGTGACGGCAGTCAGCAGGAAAAAGGTTGATACATAATAAAAAGGAATGTGCCAGGTAATTACCCGCCGCCAGAGCAGATACAGCAATCCCAGGAAGAGTGCCAGCGCCGAGACTTCACCCAGGCAGCCGCCCATGTTACCAACCAGCATTTGTCCGTAATCCGGCAGAGACGACGCAGCATTTCGGAATGCGGCAGACCCCGTATCATTGATGTGTTTAAGGATGTTTAACGTTGTGGGAGCCGTTTCGGCGTCGATATTCATAAAATTAAGAAAATCAGGCTTGGGCCAGGTGGTCATTTGTACGGGAAAGGAAATAAACAGAAAGACACGTCCGGCCAGTGCAGGATTGAAAATATTTTTTCCCAATCCGCCGAATGCCATTTTGGTTATACCGATGGCAACAAACGCACCGACTAAAATCATCCAGGCAGGCATGCTGCTGGGCAGGTTGAATGCCAGCAAAACGCCGGTAATCATTGCAGAGCAGTCTCTGATCGTATTGGCTGTTTTGAGCAGATAGCGGGTAATGAGATATTCAAACATGACGCAGGCGGCAACAGACGTCAGCAATACTTTCAAAGCGCCGATACCGAACATCAGCAAGGCAACGATAATTGCAGGAGTGAGGGCGATTAAAACATCCCGCATCAGGCTCTGCGTGGTTACCGGAGAAAAAATGTGAGGCGTGGTTGAAATTTTCAGCATGGTCCAATAGCCTTATTTACGTTTTTTGAATTCATATTTGCCCAGTTTGCAATAGTCCAGAAGCGGAACTTTGGCCGGACAAGTATAGGCACAGGAGCCGCATTCGATGCAGTCCATAACGTGAAGTTCGCGGAGGCGTGAGGTGTCGTTGCGCCGCAGATCGGAAGCTATGTTGAACGGCAACAGTCCGACGGGGCAGACTTCGGCGCATTTGCCGCAGCGGATGCAGCAGCTTTCGTCCGGTTTGAGAGCTTCGGCGGCAGACAAAACAAGCAGCCCCGAGGTCAGTTTGGTTATCGGGGTTTGCAGGTTGGGAACCGCCGTTCCCATCATCGGCCCGCCGAAAAGCAATTTGCCGATTTCTTCTTTGCGGGTTTGTGCCAAATCCAAAATATATTCCGCCGGCGTCCCTACCCTGACCCGGTAATTTCCCGGTGTGGTAAGTGCGGTGTTTCCGCTTACGGTAAGAATTCGTTCGTAGAGAGGTTTGTGTTTCATAACCGCTTCATAGATGGCAAAGACGGTGGCAACGTTTTGAACAATGCAGCCGGCATCTATCGGCAGCCTTCCCGAAGGCACCTCTCTGCCGGTGATGGCGTTAATCAGCTGGCGTTCGCCGCCCTGAGGGTATTTGCTCTTGCAGACCCGGACATTGACGCCAATGTAGCTTTTGCTTATTTTCGTGAGTTTTTCGATTGCCTGCGGTTTGTTTTCGTCAATGGCAATGACGGCGTTTTGGATTCCGAGCGCTTTATTGATGATTTTGGCACCGATGATGATTTGTTCCGCCTTTTCAAGCATTAAAGCTCCGTCCGCAGTCAGATAGGGTTCGCATTCGATAGCGTTGACAATCAGACAGTCGGCTTTTTTATTTTCGGGGAGCTTGGTTTTTATCGGAGTCGGATAACCGGCGCCGCCCATACCGACAATTCCGGCTTTGCGGATGGCGGAGATAATTTCTTCCCGGGAGGCCGTTATCTCTTTGACAATGTCGCTGCCGGTGTCAATGCCTGTTTCAAATTCGTCCGGCGCGGTTTTGATGACGACGGTCAGTTCCTGATAGCCGCTGCTTCCCGGCATTTCTTCAATTTTAACGATTTCTCCGGCAACGGAAGAGTGAACGTCAGCGGAAACGACACCGTCGGCGGCGGCAAGCAGTGTTCCGATTTTTACTTTGTCGCCTTTGGTCTTTTGGAGAACAGCCGGAGCACCGATATGCTGCCTGACCGGAATATAGACCAATTCGGGGACTCCGGCGTCGATAATCGGGTTTAAAGCGGATATTTTGTGTTTATCAAGGTGGATACCGCCGATTTGGAATGTTTTTTTATGCGTCATGGCGTTCTCCTTTTACTTGTTTTTTATAGACGATGGCTCCGGTCGGGCAAGCAGTGGCCAGTTCGGCGCCAAAACGGGCGGGAGAAACAGTGTCAGGAATATAAGAAAGATTGTTTTCAATCGTGATGTCGGTACAGATTTTAACACATTTTTGGCAGGCAATGCAGGCCGCAGAACAGTTTTTGCGGGCGGCAGCCCCTTTCTGGCGATTGCGGCAGGCAACGTAAACCTGCTGGTTTTCCTGACTTATCGGGCGAATCTCGAACAGCTTGCGCGGGCAGATATTAACACAGGCGCCGCAAGACGTGCATTTATCGGGATTAATAACCGGGATGCCGGTTTCCGGGTCGAGATGCAGTGCGTCGAAACGGCAAACTTTAACGCAGTCGCCAAAACGCAGGCAGCCATCGGGACAACCGGAACTTCCGGCTGAAATCAGGTTGGCGACGCGGCAGTTGCCTAAGCCGGAATAAACGGTTTTATCCGGCGCGTTTCGGCAGGTTCCGTTACAGCGCAGAACGGCGCAGGTTTCGGCTTTTTCCGCCGCTGAGAAACCTAACAGAGCGGCAACGCCCTGCATAACACTTCTTCCTCCTACCGGACAGTAAAGTTTGGCAAAGGTCTTTTTATCGGCGGCGGCACAGGCGTTGGCAAAATCCCGGCAGCCGGCTTTGCCGCAAGCCCCGCAATTGGCCTGAGGCAGCAAGGCGTCAATTTTGTCAACCAGCGGATTATTTTCAACGGCAAATTTTTTTGCGGTGAAATAGAGAACAACGGCGGCAGCCGCGGCTATCAGGCCGACAATCAGAACATTTAACCAGATAATCTCCGTCATAAAGCAGCTCTTTCTGTTAATCAAAATTGTCAGAATCTTAGCATGAAAGTTATATAAGCCAAAGAAATTTTGCCATTACTCCCCAATTTATTCCTCTTTCAGGCGGAAAGCATAGCGGGAGAGCAAGCGCTTTTTCATGGCTGCAAGCAGCAGATAATAAGGAACAAGCACGGCAAGAGCTCCCGCGGCGGCAGCAGTTTCGTCGGCGGTTGCCGCCAAAATTGCAAATAAGCTGCCGAGAACCAATATCAAGGGCAAAATATAAGCATAAAAGACGGACCACCACCCCAGGCGGCTGTCCATTAAAACGGTTACACGGCTGCCGGGTGCATATCTTTGCGGATTGTCGGTTTCAACCAGAATGTTTCTGGAGCGGCAATCGCTGACGGTGCAGTTTTCCTTTAACCGGCAATGCAGACAGGCCGAAACGCTGATAACCGTTACTTCGACCCGGTGCGGCAAAATGCGGCTGACTGTTCCTTCCCGGGTGAAAATTGTCATTTGTTTTCCAGGAGTTTCTGAGCTTCATCGGATAGCAAGGCCCGAAAAGCGTTATTGTCTTCACGGACGAAAAGAACGACGGCCAGATTGTTTTCGTTGGCAAAGTTAAGCCCTTTTCTTTCACCCATGGCCATAATTGCCGTGGCCAGAGCGTCCGCATGCATGCAGCTTTTATGGAAGACGGTGGCCGAAGTCAGACTGTGCTCGACCGGATAGCCGGTTTTGGGCGAAATGGTATGAGAATAGCGTTTGTCGTTATAATAAAAGAAGTTGCGATAGTCGCCGGACGTGGCAACGGCAAAGTCTTTCAACCCGACAACGTAGGCATTCTCATAGTTTTGGGTATTGGGTTCAACGACAGCCACATTCCAGCCTTTGCTCTCTTCCGAACGGTTTCCGCGGGCTTTGACTTCGCCGCCGATTTCGACGATATAGTCGGTATAACCGTTGTCATCCAGCAAGGCGGCAACGCGGTCAACGGCATAGCCTTTGGCCAGGGCTGACAGATTAAGCTTGACGTCGGGAATGCTCTTTTTAACCCGGGTATAATTGCCGTTAAAGCGCAATTTGTCAAAGCCGGTTGACTTGAGGGCTTCCTTGATTTTTTCGTCGCTGGGCACGCGTTTGCTGCTGCGTGTTGTGCCGAAGCCCCAGAGATCAACCAATTTGCCGACCGTGGGGTCAAAATTGCCATTGCTTTCAACATAGGTTTTGCGGGCGTCTTTCAAAACTTCGGACATTTCAGGCGAGAGGTCAATCCATTCGCCGCTGTCATCGTTGTTTATGCTGCTTATTTCCGAACTGCTGTCAAAAACCGACATTTCTTTATTGATGCGTTGAAGTTCGTCTCTGATTGCATTATGTAATAAGTTGTTTTCTTTATCAGTGCGGATTTTGATGCGGTAGTAGGTGTTCATCGTTTCGCCGGACATAATCTGATAAGGCTGCCGGGTGCGGATATAATAGACAACGGCGGTAACGGCAGCGGCGAGAAAGAATAAATATTTGAGCAATCTTGATTTCACGGTTTGAACCCTTAAAAATTTAATAAGTCTGTTTCATGATTTTACTTTAAATAAAAACTACACTACTATTTTCATCAGTATCAGCTAATGCATCTTATGAAAGGTTAAAATAATGAGCGATAAAATAGATAAAATAAAATCTATGGCGGATAGTGAGAAATTTAAAGCCGCCGTGCTTAAAATCAAGGATAATTTTAAGAAGTTTCAAGAATTGTGTACAAAACTTTACCGCAAGGCCTTTGTCGGTTTTGACGCGGCAGGAAAGAAGCTTCATCAGGCCGGCATTTCGGCGAATTCGGTTACGATTACCGGGTTTGTTATCGGCCTGCTGGCAATTAATTTCCTTTCCATGGGAATGTACGGCTTTGCCTTGCTCTGCATCCTTATCAACCGTGCCTTTGATGCGCTGGACGGCTCGATTGCCAAATATGCCGGCAAAACGGATTTCGGCGTTTTTCTTGACGCGGCGCTTGATTATATGTTTTATGCCGGGGTCATTTTCGGCTTTGCTTTGGCTCACCCGGCACAGAATGCCGTAGCGGCGATTTTCCTGCTGTTCGGTTTCACCTCCGCGGCGGCCGCCCTGCTCTCTTATGCCGTTATCGCTTATAAGAACAATGCGCCGAAACTGCCGGAAGTCAGCCAGTCGCCGTTTTATCTGGGCGGCGTTGCCCAAGGTTCGGAAACGCTGGTGGCTCTGATTGTGCTTTGCCTGATTCCGGGTTTGTTTATGCCGATTGCGATTATTCTGGGCTGTCTGTCGTTTGTTAAGGCTTTGAGCGTTATCGTCACGGCTTATTATAACTTTGTTATTGCCGCACGGCAAAAAGCCGAGCCGAAAAAAGAGGCAAAGGAAAAAACGCCTGATGCGCAGTAGAATCTTTGGTCTGCTTTGTTTTTTTCTGGCTGCTCTGACCTGTTCGGGTCAGAGCTTTGCCTTGGTTATGGGAGCCAGAACAGATAAGGTTTCGGCCGATGTCTTTACTTCAGCCGATGAGCTTAATCCGCAAGCCGGAATCGATTTGCTGCTGCGGCTGCAAATGCATAACGGCTGGCACACTTACTGGTCTAATCCCGGTGATGCCGGGCTGCCGACCGGCATTAAATGGTCTCTTCCCGAAGGTTATGAAATTGAAACCCGGGAGCAAAGCCTGCCGCAAAAATTTGTTGTTGACGGGTTGGTTCAATATGGCTATGACCAAACGGCTTATTGGAAGTTTCGTCTGAAACCCAAAGGGAATCCGATAAAAAAATACGGTGCGGAAGATTTTCAGGCAACCGTTTCCTGGCTGGCGTGCCGGGAAGAATGTATGCCGGAGACGGTCAAAATATCGTTCAGTCTGCCGATTGTTGAACAAATTCCCGAGATTCCTCAGATTTGGCAGGATGAAGTTTTGAAAGCGAGCAACAGTTTTCCGGTAAAAACATCCTGGCAGTCCCGTTATGAAATAGCCGACGGCAATCTGTTGATTGATTTGAAAACGCCAAACCATAATTTTGCCAAAGACGTACAGAAGATTACCTTTATTCCTTTCCGGCAGGGGCTGATTGTCAATAATGCGCCGCAAAAGGTCGGTTTTGACCGCAGCGGAAATTTGTCGGTTTCGGTTCCGGTTGACAATGACAAAGCGGAAGATGCCGGGGGCGTGCTTGTGGTTGAACATGAAAACGGCCGCCGGGGGTATCTGCTGGCTCCGGAAAAAGCTTCCGGTTTAAGCGAATATGAACCGATTAACTATGAAACGCAGACATTGCCGGTTATTATGCTGATGGCTTTTCTGGGAGGCATTATCCTTAATTTTATGCCATGTATCTTCCCTATTCTGTCAATTAAAGCCATTGCTTTGGTTCAAGGGGCTTACAATCGCCGCAGTGCGCGAATTGAGGCTTTGATTTATATGGTTGGCGTGGTCAGCTGCTTTTTGCTGATGGCTACGGTTTTAGTCTGGCTGCGCGAAAAAGGCGAACATATCGGCTGGGGCTTTCAGTTGCAGTCACCGACTTTTGTGGTGATTATGATTGTCATCTTCTTTATTGTCTTTTTAATGCTGCTGGATTTGGTTAATTTCAGGAATCCTTTTGCCAACCGTGTGGGACGTATTTCGTTTGCCAAGCAAAAACTCAATGCTTTTTTTACCGGTTTTTTTGCGGTGTTGATTGCCAGCCCCTGTACGGCACCGTTTATGGGTATTGCAATCGGCTATACGCTGGCAAAGCCGATTTATGTTTATTATCCGGTATTCCTCTCTTTAAGCCTGGGATATGCCCTGCCCTTTACGCTGATTGGGCTGTTTCCCGATTTTCTGGCTCGTCTGCTGCCGAAACCCGGCCGCTGGATGAGTATCTTAAAGAAGATTTTTGCCATTCCGGTTTTGCTGACCTGTTTCTGGCTGATGTGGGTTCTCGGGCATCTGACGACCGAAAGCGCAGACAGCCGGCAGAGCCTGGACTGGCAGCCATATGACGAACGGCAGGTCAATGAGCTGGTGCGGCAGAATAAGCCGGTGTTTATTGACTTTACCGCCAAGTGGTGCATTACCTGTCTGGCTAATGAAAAACTGGCTTTAGACACATCCCGGTTTGCCGAACTGGTGCAAAAGCATCATATTCATCTGTTCAAAGCGGACTGGACCAATAAAGACCGTCATATTGCCGAGGCTCTGGAACGTTACGGCCGCAACAGTATTCCTTTGTATGTTTATTATGACAGCGAAAACGAGGATTATGTTATTCTGCCGCAACTGCTGACCCCGGGAATATTGAATGAATACTTGGACGGACGATAAAACCGGTCAGCTTATTCTTTCGTAAACAGTGTTCGTGCTTTTGTGAACTATTAACTCGGTCGGATAAAAAAATCCCCGGAAATATCCGGGGATTTTGTGTTTTTTGTATTTATTTGCCAAAGATGCCGATTTCTTTGATGCGTTCCTTAACACCGCCGACAACATTGTTGAGATTTTCTTCGGCGACGTTTTTAAGGTCAGCGATTTTACTGTCAACAATGGTTTTATATGCGGTATTGAGAATTTTGGTCAGAACTTTGGAAACCGTTTCGGCAACGGAAGCGCCTTTTTTGTCTTCGCCGATATTGGTCAGAGTGATTTCCGGCAGTTTTGCCGTGGTTTTGGTGATATCGGCCGCAGCGCTGGCCGCAACGGAAATTTCACCGCCGCGGACAACCAGCTTTTTAATGATGACTTTTTTCCCTCCGCTGTCTTTTTCAGCTGAAGAAGTTTGCTTTTCCTGTGCTTTAACTTCTTTCTGTTCGGCTTTTTCGGCTGAAGCCGTGTTCTTTTTGATGTTTTCCAGAAGTTGGGAGAGGTTATTTTGCGTCAGCGACAGAATTTCATAATTGATAACGGGTTTATCTATTTCAACCGATTCAATTACAATGGTGTCCTGCGTGAGGCTTTTGATATTTACTTTGACAGAGATACCGCCGAGCTCCATGGCATTCTTTAATTTATAGTTTTTGGGGTTTCCGACGGTGATTTTGCCGATGTGCCCTTCCCCGTCTGCCAGTTTGAGGTTAAAACCTTCCAGGTTGACGTCGGTTCCGGTGACTGCCGAGCCGTATTTGTGAACAACTTGTTTGACAATGCTTTCAAATGAAGGCGTCAGGTAATAGAAGCCGGCAAAAGCAGCAACCAATACCAATAAAAAGATATATTTTTTCTTCATCATAGGGTTCCTTGTAGTTGTTGATATTTGTTATTCAAATAATCGTTTACGGCCGTTTCGATTTTCTTTTGGCTTTGGGCATCCGCATTGCTCTTGTTCAGCAGCTGCAGCAGAAAATCAAAACATTCGTTTTTCCGGATGTATGAAAACGATGAATTGTAGTTTAAATCAAAAATCCAACAAATCAAGCTTAATATGGAATCGCTGAGGGTGCGGACGTCTTCCCTTTTTACCGGGCGTTTTTCAAAAACGCAGGCCTGTACCGCCGGAGACAGCGGTGTGCGGGCCGTTTTGCTTTTGAGGTCAATGTTGAAAAGACGGCGGATATCTTTGTCGCTGTGGGCGAGAAGGTTAAAGTTGGCGATTTTGTCGGCATCCCGAACCAGAAAAGTTATTTTTTCGATTTCGTATTTAATTTGAGGATCTTCGACGTTTTGATATTCGTGGTCTTTATAAAGTTCTTCAATCATACAGCTGTGATATTTTACCGGAAGCAGAATGCGGAGATCGTTATATTCGGGATACTGCCGCAGAAAGTCATATCCCAACAGGGCATGATCGCTGTAAACATTAGGATATTTCAGCTTGTCAACGGTTTCCTGAAAGCGTCCGACGTCGTGGAACAGAACGGCAGTCCGTGCCATTCTGATGAGCTTTGACGACCAGTTTTTAAAGGTGTTTTCATTTTTCAGGAGATAGTTTCCCGCCTCAAAGACTTGCAGCGAATGGGCTATTTTTTCATCAACGAAACAGCGGTGCGTTTTGCTGCCCTTGACAATGTTTAAGCTGCGTTCATACTCATCTTGAAGAATTTTCTTTTCTTTTTCCAGCATAAGGCCTCCTTTCCTCTATTCTCTTTATGCTTGGAAAAAATTAATTTTGCTTTAAAAAAACAAAAGAGTATCTTAAAAATTTTATCACCGAAAGATAAAATCCCAAGATACTCTTTTGCCTAAAAGACAGACCAAAGGTCTGGTTTCCAATTACAAACTTTCAAATGAAAGCTTTACATCGTCTTCGCAGATAACATAAAGCAGATGTCTTCAATACGAAATCGTATGCCGGTCTCTTCACAGAGATTTGGTCGGCATCAATTTATATATGACTTATCCAAATTTCATTGTTTTTTGTAATTGTCTGACATTCGGGTTTTTAGATGAAAATCTAAAATAAACGGAATAAATCCCGGTTGTCGCACAATTATATATCACTAATATTTTTATTGGTTCTTAATCTAATACAGAAAGCGGCAAAGTCAAGCGGAATTTTAGGAATGAGGCCGAGCGCCGCTCAGGGACTTGGCGCAGGCAACAAAAAAGCCTGCATAAAGCAGGCTTTTTTTTATTGGTAGGCGCGTGGGGGTTGCGCTGAGTTCCATTTGGTAACATTTGCTTCGCGCGCTGCCGCGGCTCGCAAATTAACAAATTATCACCTGTCGTCTAAAAAATGTCATTACTTTGACATTTTTTATTCCTCCAGCCTCTCGGTTCGAACCTTCCACTTGCAAAACTACCAACAAAAAAGCCTGCATAAAGCAGGCTTTTTTGTTGGTAGGCGCGTGGGGGTTCGAACCCCAGACCCACTGATTAAGAGTCAGTTGCTCTACCAACTGAGCTACGCACCCATAAGTCACAGACTTAAGATAAGGCGGAATATAAACCGCCTTATTTTTTTTTGCAAGAGTTTTTTTACAGATTTTGTAAAAATCTCAAGTCTTCGAGCCAAGGTGTGATGTTTTGCGGAATTTCGTGTCCGGTTTCCATCGTTACCAGGGCGTTCGGTTCAACATATTCCGTCAGCAGCCGTTTCAGGTCGTAGTTCCCTTCCCCGTAATGCAGATGCTCATCGTCTGTGCCGTTTATGTTTCCGTCACAGAGATGATACATTGACGGATTCAGGGCCGCAAAGGCGTTTAATGTCTGCCAGACGTCCGCGTTTGTGCTGTTGGCCGCACAGACGGCATGAGAAAAATCAAGGCAGAATTTGCATCCGGTTTCGGTAATTATCCGCTGTATTTCAGCCGGTGTGTTGCCATGGAGGCGCACATGTGTTGACGAGCATATTAACGGAAGGTTTTCGACGGCAATCCGGCTGTCGCCGATATTGCGGAACTGGCGGATTGTTTCGCTCAGGCAGGCTTCGCCTGCTCCGGCACCGGCGTGAAGGATTATGATTTCCGCATTTAACAAGTCGGCAAATCGGCGGGAATCTTCAAATTTCTTTTGATTGGAAGTTTCAAGTTCCGGATTTCCCGTGTCCAGGTCAAAGCAGGAATGCGGCGCATGAATAACCACGGGGAGCCCTTTAATCGCAGGGGCTATCAGAGATTGGGTTTCATTGAAACTGTCCGGAATTGCAAAAAGCTCAATATAACCGAAAGTTCCGTTTTTAACGGCAACGGCGGCTTCGTTAAAGAAGTCCGGATTTTTCAGAACGTCTTTCGACCAGACTTTTATTCCATATCGGGGCATACTTTCTCCTTTTGTCAGAAGTTATCGGCCAGTTGTTTAGACTGTTTGATAACCGCATCCATATTCAAATATTCGAAAGAGCCGAAACGTCCGTTCAAATTTATTCCTTCTCCTTTGAAATAGTCTTTCAATTTATCCATATTGCGGCGATGGTTAAGATCATAAATGACATAAGCGTATTCAAAACGTTTCAGGTCGGTGAAATTAACATCTTCCTGAGAGGAAATAAAGCCGATTTTTTGCAAACCGTCAATAACTTGTTGCATTATTTCTTCATCAGAGGCCAAATCGGTCAGGTCGTTTTTACGGTAAGTGATTTCCAGCATATAACTGACGGAATTTTCCTTATGGTAATGGCTGCCGAGGAAGTCAAGTTTTGACAGACGGTGAAATTTGACTTCCTTGTCGGCAATCATAAAGGCAAAATTATCTTTGGCCACATCGGGTTTGACATTGACAACAGCGATAACAATTGAATTATATTTCAGTTCTTCGGCCGTTTTTCTGATGTCTTCCGGCGTATTTTCATACTGTTTGGCCAAAAGATTAACCGGCATGGTTGAAACCAGACGTTCAGATGAAAAACTTCCCTTGGTTGTTTTAACAATGAAGATATCCTGCTGTTTTTTAACGGAAAGAACTTCAGTCCCGGTATGAATTTTGACTTTTGGGGACAATCTTTTTATCAAAGCTTTAACCAATGCTTCCGTTCCGCCTTGTTGCGGATAAGTAAAATAAAGCTGGTGCAGGTAGCCTTCGACGGTTTCGCCAGCAGCACTGCGCAGAATGTCTTCTTTGGGTGGCTTGGGAATACGGTCAACCATCTGCGTATCCATAAAGCTGGGATCATATTTCCAGATTTTTTCGTTATAAGGGCGCAGATAGGTGTTGGTTATGCCTTCGCCAAAGGTTTTAAGAAAAAATTGCAGCATATTTTGAGCATCATAGTTTTCATAGGGGTTATGCAGAAAAGCATTGACGCAGTAGTTTTTGTCCTGTTCCGGCAGTTTGGACAGGTCGTTTTCAAACGGATACTGCACAAAGCGTTTTTGATGCAAAATGCGGTTGGATCGGCGAATTTGGGCAATATTGTCTTCCAGCAGGCCGTTCATAAAATCTAATATCTCTTTGTCTTTGGAGAAAATAATATGCGGGCCGACGTCATATTCAATGCCGTTGGTTTCAAAAGTCCGGCACAGGCCCCCTGCCCGGTCTTCCTTTTCCAGAATATTGATTTCGGCAATATCTTCCCGATTTTGCAGGAAGCAGGCTAAAGAGATGGCGGACAGGCCGCCGCCGAGAATTGTCAGTTTCATGAGCTTATCCTTTTTTACAGATGGGAATGAAGTTAAACAGTTTAATGATCGTTTTATGCTGTTTGCGGGTAATTTTATATAACGGGAGAATTCCTCCCAGCAAAGCACGGGAAGACAAAGACTGCTCTTTTATCTTAACCAGAGGCAAAATGCCGCAAAGCTTTATCCAGCGGACTTTTTCTATCAGCTTTTGACTGATTTGCTTTGCAGACAGGTTTTGCCGGAGCCCATGCAAAAAAATCAATTGGTATGAATCCAGCCGCGTCAAATCCTTTTCCTTTAAATTCAGCTTTCTGATGTATTGCGACGCTGCTTGCAGAAAAACGTTTTTTGCTTTGTTTTGGCTTAATCTTTTAAAATTCCAGAAAAGGTGGTCGATAACAGCCTGAATAATCCAGGGCTTATAATTTTCCCGTGATGTTTTATCCAGCCGGGAGAGGAAAAAATCATTGGTGGCAATGATGTCGGTGACATGACGGTCATCTTTAACAGACTGTCCGGGGTTATCCTGATAGTAATAATATAACGGCTCGTTAATGAAGGCGTAGCGCGCTGCTTTAAGAAACGTTTCCATGTGAAACGGGGAATCTACGAAAGACAGGCGCTGTTCCGGGAGAACAATATTTTGTTTTTGCAAAAAAGATTTCTTATAAATTGCGCTCCAGATTGAAGCCTGATAGCTCAAAAAAGCAGGATAATCGCGGATGCTGCAGATTTTATGCGGATTTTGAAAGTCCGGTGCTTTTGTGTTGATGTCATTGCCATAACTGAAATAAAACGACGCTTTAACAACATCGGCCTTTGTTTCACAAGCTGTCTGATAAAGTTTTTCATACATGTGCGGAGCAATCCAGTCGTCAGCTTCGACAATACCGATGAAATCGCTCTGAGCCTGCTCTATTCCCCGGTTGACAGCTGCTCCATAGCTCCCCGGGCGTTCAATAAGCTTAATCCGGCTGTCTCCGGTGGCATATTCCCGACAAATGGCATCGCAGTCTTCGGGGCCGTCTGAAGCCAGAATAATTTCAATATCCCGCATTGTCTGATTTGTGACAGAATCCAGGCATCTGCGCAAATACGCCGCCGTGTTGTAAACGGGAATAATAACGGAGAGCTTCATCGGTTATTATTTTTTTAGTATGTTTTTAGTTATTTTTATGAGAGATTTATATTTTTTTCTTTTGTTTTTATATTTTTCTCTTTGGTCTCCTATCATTATTTTAGACAGTAATTTATATTTGAAATATCTAAATTTGTTTCTTGTATAATTATGCCAATTATACAAAATTCCCAGAACTTCATTCTTTATGTATGATATTTCATTTTCTGTCGTGTTTAACATGTTGGAATTTTTGAAATTTTCATAAAGTATTATTTCATAAAAAGGGGATTTTTTTGCATATTCCCAAAAATATTGAGATAATTCTCTTTCTGGTTCTTTCCATGGTTTCCAGATACTTGAATAATGTAGAATGTAGGGATCTTTTCTGGAATCCATATATGAAGTATAAAATTGAGCAGGTAATGTTTTTTTGAGGTTTTCGTTGAAAAATGTTGAATGCCATTCTACATTCCACTTTAAGCTAAAATATTTTATTTTGTTTCTGCAAATAAAATTAATAACATCCTGATCTTTGTTAAATAAAGGGCCTTTTTCACAAAGAAGATTAAAACTTTTTTCAAAAAATTTAAATTTATTCATCTCTTTTATATTAAAAAGGAGAACTCCTGCTTGGGTATATGCATACGGATTGTTAAATTGGTGTGTTTTTAGATAGTTAATTAAACTTGTAGATTGAGGATTTTCTTTGTAAATTAATCTTATCAATTCTATATCGTATGTTCCTCCTACTAAATAATTTGAGATATCTTCATTATATAATTCAGATATGTCTTTGTTAATTATAATATCTGAATCTAAATAAAGTATTTTATCAAAATGGTCAAAAATTTTGGGAATCCATAGGCGATAAAAGGTTCCTCCAGAGAAACGACTGTTGTCGTAAATCAAAGATGTATTTACGTTCCACATATTTTTATATTTATTAAAATCAATGAATTTGATAGATATATTAGGCTTACCTTTTGCCATATATAGTATTTTATCTTTGTCTGCTGCAGATATTTTTGCGGATATTATATAAATATCATAATTATTATTAGATGAAGCATGTTCTATTAATGAGTTAATGGCAACTCCCGTATATTTTATGTAGTCATCATCTCCAGTAAATATTACAGGGATATTGTTTTGTTTAAATGTCTCCATAATGGGAAAAATTATATTTGTATTTTCTATATAAGAAATGGGAAATGTTTTTATTCTTATGTTATTTTGTTTTGAAAGATAATATAAAAAAATTCCGGTTATTTTTTCCAAAACAAATGTTCTTGCGTCAATTGCCGAGTAA
>OJQX01000260.1_pt1 | contig 36587 bp, 38 predicted proteins | sample 1599031 | NCBI WGS metagenome assembly OJQX01 (sample SAMN03922513, study PRJEB24848) | human gut metagenome | isolation source: stool sample | host: Homo sapiens | place: Germany | collected 2010-02 | reverse complement strand
TCATTTTACAGCTTTTTTCTGTGTACTGCAATTTTATAAAAGAAAGGACAGCAGTATCAAATTGCTGTCCTTGCGGTTTATTATAGCTGGTAGTGTATAAGCGTGGGTTCATCATATTTGGTGTGGTATCTTTAACTATGGGAAACTCCGCATTCCCATTTGGATACGGTCTTGTCGCTGATGCCAAGTTTGTCTGCCAGCTGCCTCTGGGTCAGGTTCCGGGCTTTTCTGGACGCGGCAATGAATCTGCCGATCTGAATTTGATTCATGGGAGCCTCCTTTCCGGGCTTCATTTTACGGGAGGGAAGGGAAAACGTACACACACGGAGCGTAGAGTCCGGGATTTCTATGGAAGGTATAGGGGATTTTCGGCAAAATAGGCGCAAAAAAACGAGGCGCAAGCCCCGGAATTGTGGAAAATATTCATTGACAAAAGTTGGGCAATGTGGTAGACTGGAAGTCCATACTGTGGTACTATGCCCATTTACGCGAACCCACCCCAACGTGGACATTTTAGCACAGGAATCGGGCTGTGTCAAGTACCAAGTTCGGCAAAATTGACAACGGCTCCGAGCGTATTAAATAAGCAACACAATCCGAAAGAAAGGCTGTGATGATCCATATGGCAATGGTCAAGGACGTTATGTACGGCAAGACCATGCGTAAATCCTACGCGAAGTATGAAGAGATCCTGGAGATCCCCAACATGCTGAAGATCCAGAAGGACTCCTACCAGTGGTTTCTGGAAACCGGCCTGCGGGAAGTCTTCAAGGACGTAGGTACCATTACCGACTTCTCCGGCAAGCTGGAGCTGAGCTTCCTGGACTACACCATGGAAGACAAGCCCAAGTACACCATCGAGGAGTGCAAAGAGCGGGACGCTACCTACGCCAAGCCCATCAAGGTTCGGGTGCGCCTGCGCAACACCGAGACCGACGAAATCAAGGAACAGGAAATCTTCATGGGCGATTTCCCTGTGATGACCAATGGCGGCACCTTCGTCATCAACGGCGCAGAGCGTGTCATTATTTCCCAGATCGTCCGCAGCCCCGGCATGTACTACGGCCACGAGGTGGACAAGGCCGATCAGCATACCTACACCGCCACGGTCATTCCTTACCGCGGCGCATGGCTGGAATACGAAACGGACAATTCCAACGTCTTCTGGGTGCGCATCGACAAGAACCGCAAGCTGCCCATCACCTGCCTGATCCGCGCCCTGGGCGTGCAGACCGATGAGCAGATCAAGCAGATGTTCGGCGAGGATGCCCGTATCCTTGCGACCATCGACAAGGATCCCTGCAAGACCCGGGAAGAGTCCCTGCTGGAGATCTACCGCCGCCTGCGTCCCGGTGAGCCTCCCACGGTGGAGACCGCCACTGCCCATCTGGAAGGGCTGCTGTTCGACGCTCACCGCTACGATGTGAGCACCGTCGGCCGGTATAAGTTCAATAAGAAGATGGACATCTGGAGCCGCCTGTCCGGTCAGGAAGCGGCCGAGCCTATCACCGACCCCATGACCGGCGAGATTCTGGTCATGCCCGGCGAGTTCATCTCCCGCGCCCAGGCTCACGAGCTGAGCCGCAAGGGCGTCAACGAGGCTGTCATCAAGGTCGGCGACACCAACGTCAAGGTGTTCTCCAACAACATGGTCTGGATGGACGCCTTCGTGGACTTCGACCCCAAGGAGTACGGCGTCCGGGAGAAGGTGCATTTCCCGGTTCTGAAGGAAATGCTGGAGACCGTCCCCGCCGACGGCTGGAAGGAAGCCATCGCCGACCGGATGGACGACCTGATTCCCAAGCACATCATTGTGGACGACATCATGGCCTCCATCAACTACCTGAACTGCGTGGCCATGGGCGTCGGCACCCCTGACGATATCGACCATCTGGGCAACCGCCGCCTGCGCTGCGTGGGCGAGCTGCTGCAGAACCAGTTCCGCATCGGCTTCTCCCGTCTGGACAGAGTCATCCGGGAGCGCATGACCGTTCAGGATCTGGACGCCGTCACCCCCCAGAGCCTGATCAACATCCGGCCTGTTACCGCCGTCATCAAGGAATTCTTCGGTTCTTCCCCGCTGTCTCAGTTCATGGATCAGAATAACCCTCTGGCCGAACTGACCCACAAGCGCCGTCTGTCCGCTCTTGGCCCCGGCGGTCTGAGCCGTGACCGGGCGTCCTTCGACGTGCGTGATATTCACTACACCCACTATGGCCGTATGTGCCCCATTGAGACCCCTGAAGGCCCCAACATCGGCCTGATCAACTATCTGGCGACCTTTGCCAGAATCAACGAGTACGGCTTCGTGGAAGCGCCCTACCGCAAGGTGGACAAGGCCACCGGCTTCGTCACCAAGGACGTGGAGTATATGACCGCCGACGTGGAGGACGACTTCTACATCGGTCAGGCAAACGAGCCTCTGGACGAAAACGGTTGCCTGAAGAATGCCCGTATCACCTGCCGTCACCGCAACGAGATCATCGAAGTGGACCGGGGCGTCATCGATTATATCGACGTGTCCCCCAGAATGATGATCTCCATCGCGACTTCCTTCATTCCCTTCCTGCAGAACGACGACGCCAACCGTGCTCTGATGGGCGCAAATATGCAGCGTCAGGCTGTGCCTCTGCTGACCACCGAGCCGCCCATCGTTGCTACCGGCATCGAGCATAAGGCCGCCGTGGACTCCGAGGTCTGCATCAAGGCGGAGAAGCCGGGTACTGTTACCGCCGTTTCCGCTACCGACATCACCGTCAAGTATGACGACGGCGACGTACAGACCTACCATCTGACCAAGTTCGCCCGGAGCAATGCCGGCACCTGCATCAACCAGCGTCCCATCGTGGTGGTTGGCGAGCGGGTGGACACCCAGCAGATCATTGCCGACGGCCCCAGCTGCTCCGGCGGCGAGGTGGCTCTGGGCAAGAACGTGCTCATCGGCTTCGTCACCTGGGAAGGCTACAATTACGAGGACGCCATTCTGCTGAATGAACGTCTGGTGCGGGAGGACGTTTTCACCTCCATCCACATCGAGGAGCATGAGACCGAAGCCCGTGACACCAAGCTTGGCCCCGAGGAGATCACCCGGGACATCCCCAACGTGGGCGAGGATACCCTGAAGGATCTGGACGAAAACGGCATCATCCGCGTGGGCGCGGAGGTTCACGCCGGTGATTATCTGGTTGGTAAGGTCACCCCCAAGGGCGAGACCGAGCTGACCCCCGAGGAGCGGCTGCTGAGAGCCATCTTCGGCGAGAAGGCAAGAGAAGTCCGGGATACCTCTCTGAAGGTTCCCCACGGCGAAAGCGGTATCGTGGTGGACGTCAAGGTCTTCACCAAGGAAAATTCCGACGAGCTTGCCCCCGGCGTCACCAAGTCCGTCCGGGTGTATATCGCCCAGAAGAGAAAGATCTCCGTGGGCGATAAGATGGCCGGCCGTCACGGCAACAAGGGCGTTGTTTCCCGCGTCCTGCCGGAAGAAGATATGCCCTTCCTGCCCGACGGTACGCCGCTGGACATCGTGCTGAATCCTCTGGGTGTGCCTTCCCGTATGAACATCGGACAGGTGCTGGAGGTCCATCTGGGCTACGCCGCCAAGGCGCTGGGCTGGAAGGTCGCCACCCCCGTGTTCGACGGCGCCAACGAGAAGGACATCCGGGACACCCTGAAGCTGGCGGGCCTGCGGGAGGACGGCAAGACCGTTCTGTACGACGGCCGTACCGGCGAACCCTTCGACAATCTGGTCACCGTCGGCTATCCCTACTACCTCAAGCTCCATCATCTGGTTGACGATAAGATCCACGCCCGTTCCACCGGCCCCTACGCACTGGTCACCCAGCAGCCTCTGGGCGGCAAGGCGCAGTTCGGCGGCCAGCGTTTCGGCGAAATGGAAGTCTGGGCGCTGGAAGCTTACGGCGCCGCCTATACCCTGCAGGAGATCCTGACCGTCAAGTCCGACGACGTCACCGGTCGTGTCAAGACCTACGAGGCCATCGTCAAGGGCGCGAACATTCCCAAGCCCGGCGTGCCGGAATCCTTCAAGGTTCTGGTCAAGGAACTGCAGGCGCTGTGTCTGGACATCCGCGTGCTGGACGAGAACGGCAACGAGATCGAGCTGAAGGACGACGATGACGACGATGATGTGGTCTACAGCTCCGACACCGACAATGAGGTGGTGGTCGGCTCCACCGACGAGGTGCTGGACGCGGGCTTCGTGATCGACGAGGACAGCCCGGAGAGTATTTTGGATGTGTTCGGTGATGCGGAGGAGTCCGACACCGATAGCTACGAAGATTAAGGAGGCTGAAACATGGCAGATGCCACCTTTGATGCCATTAAAATCGGCATTGCTTCGCCGGAGATGATCCGGCAGTGGTCCTATGGCGAAGTGAAGAAGCCTGAGACCATCAACTATCGTACCCTGAAGCCCGAGCGGGACGGCCTGTACTGCGAGCGGATCTTCGGACCGACCAAGGACTGGGAGTGCCACTGCGGTAAATATAAGAAAATCAAGTACAAGGGCAAGATCTGCGACCGCTGCGGCGTGGAAGTCACCAAGGCCAAGGTGCGCCGGGAGCGCATGGGCCACATCGAGCTGGCCGCCCCCTGCAGCCACATCTGGTATTTCAAGGGCATTCCCTCCCGGATGGGCCTGATCCTGGACATCTCCCCCAAGGTACTGGAGAAGGTTCTGTACTTCGCCGCCTATATCGTCACCGACCCCGGCGACGCACCTCTGACGCTGAACCAGGTGCTCACCGAGAAGGAATACCGGGACATGCGGGAAAAGTACGAGGACGACTTCAAGGCCGGTATGGGCGCGGAGGCCGTCAAGGAGCTGCTGGAGCAGATCGATCTGGATCAGCTGAGCCATCAGCTCCGGGAGGAGCTGAAAACCGCCTCTTCCCAGAAGAAGCTGCGGATCGTCAAGCGGCTGGAGGTCGTGGAGGCCTTCCGGGAATCCGGCAACAAGCCCAGCTGGATGATCATGGACGTGCTGCCCGTCATTCCCCCCGACATCCGTCCCATGATTCAGCTGGACGGCGGCCGGTTCGCCACCTCTGACCTGAACGACCTGTATCGCCGGGTCATCAACCGGAACAACCGTCTGAAGCGGCTGGTTCAGCTCCACGCCCCTGACATCATCATCCGCAACGAGAAGCGGATGCTCCAGGAGGCCGTGGACGCCCTGATCGACAACGGCCGCCGGGGACGCGCCGTCACCGGTGCCAACAACCGGGCGCTGAAGTCCCTGTCCGACATGCTCAAGGGCAAGCAGGGACGCTTCCGTCAGAACCTGCTGGGCAAGCGTGTTGACTATTCCGGACGTTCCGTTATCGTTGTCGGCCCCGAACTCAAGCTGTATCAGTGCGGCGTGCCGAAGGAAATGGCCATTGAGCTGTTCCGCCCCTTCGTTATGAAGAAGCTGGTTTCCGACGGCCTGGCCAACAACATCAAGTCCGCCAAGAAGATGATCGACAAGGGCAAGACCGAGGTCTGGGACGCTCTGGACGAGATCATCAAGGATCGCCCGGTCATGCTGAACCGTGCGCCTACCCTGCACCGTCTGGGCATTCAGGCCTTTGAGCCGATTCTGGTGGAAGGCCGCGCGTTGAAGCTGCATCCTCTGTGCTGCACCGCCTTCAACGCCGACTTCGACGGCGACCAGATGGCCATTCACGTACCTCTGTCTCCCGAGGCGCAGGCGGAGGCCAGAATGCTGATGCTGTCTGCCAACAACCTGCTGCGTCCTCAGGACGGCAAGCCCGTCACCGTGCCGACGCAGGATATGATTCTGGGCGCCTACTATCTGACCTACACCCGTCTGGGCAAGGCCGAGAAGGGCGCGGAGACCGTGTTCGTCACCGACCCCGGCGATACCGACTTCCCCGTCAACGAGATCGTGGACGCGGACGAGTTCGTCGCCGCCAACAAGGCCGCCAAGGCCGCGGGCAAGGCCATTGCCAAGTTCCGCCCCATCCACAATTATTCCTCCGTCAACGAGGCCATTGCCGCCTACGCTGCCGGCACCGTGGGCCTGCACGCGCCGATCCGGGTGCGCTACGGCAAGAAGATCGACGGCGAGATGCGCTACCGCATCATCGACGCCACCGTAGGCCGCCTGATCTACAACGAGCCGATCCCGCAGGATCTGGGCTTCGTTGACCGCACCGTCCCCGGCCATGAGTTCGATCTGGAGGTCAGCTTCCTTGTCGGCAAGAAGCAGCTGGGCAAGATCATCGACAAGTGCATCCGCCGCCACGGCTTCACCATCGCCACCGAGATGCTGGACCGCATCAAGGCTCTGGGTTACAAGTATTCCACCAAGGGCGCTATCTCCGTGTCCATCGCGGACATGGTGGTTCCCAGCGTCAAGTACGAGATGGTGCATTCCGCGGAGAAGAAGGTCGTGGAGATCGAGCACTTCTACCGTCAGGGCTTTATCACCAACGACGAGCGCTACCGTCTGGTGGTTCAGCAGTGGGAAAAGACCACCGCGGACGTCACCAACGCCCTGCAGGGCAGCATGGACGAGTTCAACCCCATCTACATGATGGCCGACTCCGGCGCCCGTGGTTCCATGGCACAGATCCGTCAGCTGGCCGGTATGCGCGGCCTGATGGCCGATACCGCAGGCCGTACCATCGAAATTCCCGTTAAGGCGAACTTCCGTGAAGGCCTGTCCGTTCTGGAATACTTCATCTCCTCCAGAGGCGCCCGTAAGGGCATGACCGATACCGCTCTGCGTACCGCTGACTCCGGTTATCTGACCCGTCGAATGGTGGACGTTTCTCAGGACGTCATCATCCGGGAGCACAACTGCGGCACCACCAACGGCATCTGGGTCGGCGCGGTGTACGACAAGAACGGCGACGTGATCGATACCTTCGGCAACCGCATCCGCGGCCGTTATCCCGTCCACGATGTGGTCGATCCCCAGACCGGCGAGCTGCTGCACTCCAAGGACGTCATGATGATGCCCGAGGACGCGGAGAAGTTCGAGCAGCACGGCATCAACAAGATCTATATCCGCACCATTCTGGGCTGCCGCGCCCGTGTGGGCGTGTGCGCCAAGTGCTACGGCATGAACCTTGCCACCTCCAAGGAGGTCGATCTGGGTGAGGCCGTCGGCATCATTGCCGCTCAGTCCATCGGCGAACCCGGTACCCAGCTGACCATGCGTACCTTCCACTCCGGCGGCGTCGCGGGTGACGATATCACTCAGGGTCTGCCTCGAGTCGAAGAACTGTTTGAGGCCCGCCGTCCCAAGAAGATGGCGCAGATCTCTGAGATTACCGGCGTAGTGAGCGTGGACGAGACCCACCGCACCGCCCTGCGTAACATCACCGTGACCGCCGACGACGGTGAGGTGAAGGTGTATCAGGTGCCTTACTCCGTGGGACTGAAGGTCGCCCACGGCAAGGTCGTGGAAAAGGGTCAGCCCATCACCGACGGCGCGCTGTATCCCCAGGACGTCCTGCGTATCTCCGGCGTGGAGGCTGTGCAGGATTATCTGGTGCAGTCCGTCCAGGCGGTGTACCGTCAGCAGGGCGTTGAGATCAACGACAAGCACATCGAGGTCATCATCCGTCAGATGATGCGCAAGGTGCGTGTGGAAGATCCCGGCGATACCGCGCTGCTCACCGGCAGCGCCATCGACAACTTCGAGTTCGAGGATGCCAACGCCGAAATTCAGCGCCGCATTGACGCCGGCGAGACCGAGCTGCGTCCCGCCACTGCCAGCGCCATGCTGCTGGGCATCACCAAGGCGGCTCTCGCCACCGACTCCTTCCTGTCCGCCGCCTCCTTCCAGGAGACGACCAAGGTGCTTACCGACGCCGCCATCAAGGGCAAGGTAGACCATCTGGTAGGTCTGAAGGAGAACGTGCTGATCGGCAAGCTGATCCCCGCCGGTTCGGGCCTGATGGCCTACCGGGACTACCAGCCCGGCGCGACCCCCGAAGCCAGAATCCCCGAGGAAATGATCGAGAACGCACTGAACTGATAATAAACAATCCGGCCGCTGCCCGAAAGGGCGGCGGCCGGATTTGCAATATTGAAAATGATAAAAATGACCCTCGCATCAGTCGGACGCGAGGGTGGTTTCGTCTATGACGCCGTGTTCGGCTTCAAATTCCGCGATACACTTCTTTATCAGCTGCTCGATCTCCTTATTCTTGGTTCGACCCTCGTATTCGGCAATATATCCAATCTTGTCCAGCAGAATCTGAGAAATGCGCAGCGTATACCGGGGGAAATCATCTTTCATATTGGCTCACCTCTGACGCAGTATTGACAATATTATAGCGATATATTAGAATGATATGGACAAATGACTTAATTATTGCGTCGCAGGAGGGAAAATATGGAAGATTTAGCAGAAAAGAAATTGGCGAAGCTACGGGAAATTGCCAAGCTGGATTCAAGCTACAGTAGTATCCTGCAAAGGTACCTTGTTTTAGAGAAGCAATTTTCTGACATGACGACAACATTATCGCGTGAGCAGGAAGACCTCGTATGGGAATTCGTATGCACGTCAGACGAGTTGGACAGGCGGATGCTGGAGATTGCGTGTGAATATATATGGGTGTTTTGAAGAATACCTCTCAGAAAGAACATAACGAAAAAAATCTGGAAAATTTGTTGACAATCCTGAAAAAATGCGTATAATATCATCTTGTATGGATACAAGAAAGGAAAGTAGAATACCCGAGTGCGGCAATGTGCCAGACCTTACCGGCGTTAAGACGGTGGTCGGCGCGAAGCAGCTGAAAAAAGCTGTGGAGGCAGGCCGCGCCAGGTATGTTTTTCTGGCTGAAAATGCCGATCCTGCCGTCATAGAGCCCATCGTGCTGCTGTGCCGGACGCAGGAGATCCAGACCGTCTGGGTACCCAGTATGGCCGAGCTTGGCCGTGCCTGTGGTATCGAGGTGGGCGCGGCGGCTGCCGCCGTCGTGGATTGATTCTGGTTCTATCGGACGACCGTCCGTAGAATATAAGACCCGCCAAAATGGCGAGAACAAAAGAAAGGAGAAAATAGATGCCTACTTTTAATCAGCTCGTAAGAAATGGCCGTCAGCAGGCTACCTACAAGTCCACCGCTCCTGCTCTGCAGAGAGGTCTGAACACTCTGGAGAACAAGGCGACGAATCTGCCTTCCCCCCAGAAGCGCGGCGTGTGCACTGCTGTTCGTACCACCACCCCCAAGAAGCCGAACTCCGCTCTGCGTAAGATCGCCCGTGTGCGTCTGACCAACGGTATGGAAGTTTCCGCTTACATTCCCGGTGTCGGCCATAACCTGCAGGAGCACTCCGTGGTGCTGATCCGCGGCGGCCGTGTCAAGGACCTGCCCGGCGTTCGTTACCACATCATCCGCGGCACTCTGGATACCCAGGGCGTGCAGAACCGGATGCAGTCCCGCTCCAAGTACGGCGCGAAGCGCCCCAAGGCCGGTAAGAAGAAGTAATTTTCTTTCCGCCAACCCAATTTGACTTTTCCAAGCCCGTTCGCAAGGCTTCGCCTTGCCAAGATGGTTTTATATAAATGAAACCTCTGGCCAGGCACAACGAAAGTCACACTTTCGAGTACCGATGAAATCATTATATTATGAAGGAGGGAAGCAAAGTGCCCAGAAGAGGTAATGTTCCCAAGAGAGAGGTCCTTCCGGATCCCAATTACAATTCCGTTCTGGTTACCAAGCTCATCAACAGCATCATGCTGGACGGCAAGAAGGGTGTTGCCCAGAAGGTCGTGTATGGTGCATTTGAAATTGTCGAGAACAAGACCGGCAAGAATGGCCTGGAAGTGTTCCAGCAGGCAATGGAAAACATTATGCCCGCCGTGGAGCTGAAGGCTCGCCGTGTCGGCGGCGCTACCTATCAGGTGCCTATCGAAGTTCGCCCTGACCGCCGTCAGACCCTGGGGCTGCGCTGGATCACCAACTACAGCCGCGCCCGCAGCGAGAACACCATGAAGGAGCGTCTGGCTGCCGAGATCATGGATGCTGCCAACAATACCGGCGCCTCCGTTAAGAAGCGTGAGGACGTCCACAAGATGGCTGAAGCCAACAAGGCCTTCGCCCATTTCCGCTGGTAATAAAGGAGAAAACCAATGCCTAGACAGTATTCTCTGGAGAATACAAGAAACTTCGGCATCATGGCACACATCGATGCCGGCAAAACCACCACCACCGAGCGTATCCTGTTCTACACCGGTAAGAACTACAAGATCGGTGAGACCCACGACGGCTCCGCCACCATGGACTGGATGGCACAGGAGCAGGAGCGCGGCATCACCATCACTTCCGCTGCAACGACCTGCTTCTGGAAGGGCTGCCGGCTGAACATCATCGACACCCCGGGTCACGTGGACTTCACCGTTGAGGTGGAGCGTTCCCTGCGTGTTCTGGACGGCGCCGTGACCGTTTTGTGCGCCAAGGGCGGTGTGGAACCCCAGACCGAGACCGTTTGGCGCCAGGCCGACGAGTACAAGGTCCCCCGCATGATCTACGTCAACAAGATGGATATCATGGGCGCCGACTTCTTCCGCGTTCTGGACATGATTCACGAGCGCCTGAAGTGCAACGCGGTGCCCATCCAGCTGCCCATCGGCAGCGAGACCTTCTTCAAGGGCAACGTAGATCTGCTCACCATGAAGGCCAACGTCTTCTACGATGAGCTGGGCAAGGACGTCCGCGTCGAGGATATCCCTGAAGACATGGTGGATATCTGCGAGGAGTACCACGAGAAGCTGATGGATGCGGTCACCGCGCTGGACGACGACCTGGCCATGATGTACCTGGAAGGCGAGGAAATCCCCGTCGAGAAGATCAAGGCCGTCATCCGCAAAGCCACCATCGACAACGAGATGGTGCCTATCGTCTGCGGTACGTCCTACAAGAACAAGGGCGTTCAGGAGCTGCTGGACGCAGTCGTGGACTATATGCCCAGCCCCCTGGACAAGAAGGGCATCCGGGGCATCAACCCCGAGACCGAGGAAGAGGATTTCCGTCCCGCTTCCGACGATGCACCCTTCTCCGCTCTGGCCTTCAAGATCGCTACCGACCCCTACGTGGGCAAGCTGTGCTACTTCCGCGTGTACTCCGGTACGCTGGAGAAGGGCACCACTGTGCTGAACTGCACCAAGGGCGTTAACGAGCGTATGGGTCGCATCCTGCAGATGCACGCCAACCACCGTGAGGACATTGAGAAGGTCTACGCCGGCGACATCGCCGCCGTGGTCGGCGTCAAGAACACCACCACCGGCGACACGCTCTGCGACGAGGATCACCCCATCATTCTGGAGTCCATGGTCTTCCCCGAGCCCGTTATCGAGGTCGCCATTGAGCCCAAGACCAAGGCCGGTCAGGAAAAGATGGGCATCGCCCTGAGTAAGCTGGCTGAAGAAGACCCCACCTTCCGCACCTACACCAACAAGGAGACCGGGCAGACCATCATCGCCGGCATGGGCGAGCTGCATCTGGAGATCATTGTTGACCGTCTGCTGCGGGAATTCAAGGTCGAGGCCAACGTGGGTGCTCCTCAGGTTTCCTACAAGGAGACCATCCGCAAGGCTGTGGATCAGGAGACCAAGTACGCCCGTCAGTCCGGCGGTAAAGGCCAGTACGGTCACGTCAAGATCCATGTGGAGCCCAACGAGCCCGGCAAGGGTTACGAGTTCATCAACGCCGTTGTTGGCGGCGCCATCCCCAAGGAGTATATCCCCGCCGTCGATGCCGGTATTCAGGGCGCGATGGAGGCTGGCGTTCTGGCCGGCTACCCCGTTGTGGACGTGAAGGTCACCCTGTACGATGGCTCTTACCACGAGGTCGACTCCTCCGAAATGGCCTTTAAGATCGCCGGTTCCATGGCGTTCAAGGAAGCCTGCAAGAAGGCGGACCCCGTCATTCTGGAGCCCATCATGAAGGTTTCTGTCAACGTGCCCGACGAATATATGGGTACCGTTATCGGCGACATCACCGCCCGCCGCGGCAACATTCTGGGTCAGATCACCCGTACCGGTTCTGTCCAGATCGACGCCAACGTGCCTCTGGCGGAGATGTTCGGCTACGCCACCGACCTGCGCAGCAAGACGCAGGGACGCGGCAACTACTCCATGGAGCCCAGCCACAACGCCGAGCTGCCCAAGTCCAAGACCGAGGAAATTGTCAAGTCCCGGGGCAAAGACTGATTTCCAAAGGAAATTGACGTAAATTTTCAAAAATTTTTCTTGTGTTTCCCCGCAAAGTGTTGTATGATGTATACGATGTGCGGAAGCACCCAGACTAAAGTTGTTTATTAAATTCAATCAACAATTATAACAGGAGGAATATTTCAAATGGCAAAGCAGAAGTTTGAAAGAAATAAGCCCCATGTTAACATCGGCACTATCGGCCATGTTGACCACGGCAAGACCACTCTGACCGCCGCTATCACCAAGTATCTGGCTATGAAGGGTCAGGCTCAGTTCGAGGACTACGCTTCCATCGACAAGGCTCCCGAAGAGAAGGCTCGTGGTATCACGATCAACACCGCTCACGTTGAGTACGAGACCGACAAGCGTCACTACGCTCACGTTGACTGCCCGGGTCACGCTGACTATATCAAGAACATGATCACCGGTGCTGCTCAGATGGACGGCGCTATTCTGGTTATCGCTGCTACCGACGGCCCCATGGCTCAGACCCGTGAGCACCTGCTGCTGGCCCGTCAGGTCGGCGTTCGCTATATCGTTGTGTTCCTGAACAAGTGCGATCAGGTTGACGACGAGGAGCTGCTGGAGCTGGTCGAGATGGAAGTCCGCGAGACCCTGAACGAGTACGGCTTCCCCGGCGACGACACCCCCATCATCAAGGGTTCCGCTCTGAACGCTCTGGTTTCCGAGTCCAAGGATCCCGACGCTCCCGAGTATGCCTGCATCAAGGAGCTGATGGACGCTGTTGACGAGTATATCCCCACTCCCGAGCGTAACGACAACCTGCCCTTCCTGATGCCCGTTGAGGACGTCTTCACCATCTCCGGCCGTGGCACCGTTGCTACCGGTCGTGTGGAGCGTGGCGTTGTCAAGAAGAACGAGCCTGTCGAGATCGTCGGCCTGCGCGAGGACAAGCTGGCTACCGTCGTTACCGACATCGAGATGTTCCACAAGCTGCTGGACTACGCTGAAGCCGGCGACAACATCGGCGCTCTGCTGCGTGGTATCGACAAGAAGAACATCGAAAGAGGCCAGGTTCTGTGCAAGCCCGGCTCCATCCATCCCCACACCAAGTTCAAGGGTCAGGTTTACGTCCTGTCCAAGGAAGAAGGCGGCCGTCATACTCCCTTCTTCAACAACTATCGTCCTCAGTTCTACTTCCGTACCACCGACGTTACCGGCATCATCTCCCTGCCCGAAGGCGTTGAGATGTGCATGCCCGGCGACAACGTTGTTATGAGCGTTGAGCTGATCACCCCCATCGCTATCGAGAAGGGCCTGCGTTTCGCTATCCGTGAAGGCGGCCGTACCGTTGGTTCCGGCGTCGTTACCGAGATCGACGAGTAATTTCCCGTTAGACAATGAACTTGAAAAGGCGTGACCTTCGGGTCACGCCTTTTTTCTCTGCATCTCAGAAAAACTTTGTCCATAGGCCGCGGTTTTCCTACTATAGCGGTGTAAGGCCTTACACATCACGAGGAGGTGTCCTGATGGAAGATACCCAGATCATCGCGCTTTACCTGTCCCGGCAGGAAGCGGCCATCGGCGAGACGGCGAAGAAATACGGCGGCTACATAAATCGGATCGCCTACAATATCCTGCGCTGCCGGGAGGATACGGAGGAAATCGCGGCGGATACGTATCTGGCTGCATGGAACGCCATTCCGCCGGAAATTCCCAGAGTGCTGAAGCATTTCCTGTCCCGGATCGCCCGGAATCTGGCCTTTGACCGGCTGGATTATATCACAGCCAAACGCAGAGATGTGCATATGATCACCCTGCTGTCGGAGTTGGACGCCTGTCTGCCAGACCCCCGCTCCGACGTGGAGACCGCCGTGGATGCAAAGCTGGCTGCGGGGAGTGTGAACCGGTTCCTGTCCCAGCTGGACAAGAAGGACTGCGCCGTATTCCTGAGCCGCTATTACTACAGCATGGCGATTAGCGAAATCGCGGACAAGTTTGGCCTGACGGAACGGAATGTAAAGTACCGCTTGAGCTGCCTGCGGCAAAAGCTGCGTAAGCAGCTGGAAAGGGAGGGAATCAACGTATGAACGGAAAAAACCTTTTCAGAGCGTTGAAGTACGTCGATGACAGGTATCTGGACATGGTGGACGCCGCCGCACAGGAGGCAACCGATATGAAACAAAAGCATTTTTCCGGGAGGAAAACCATCCTCTACATTCTGGCCGCGGCCATCTGCGTCAGCCTGCTCACCGTGACCGCCGCAGCGGCGGGGTGGATACCCAATATTTTCGCCGCCGCACAGCCCAAGGCGACACCGCGGGATGAGCCGGTTCTGGAAGCGGCGCAGAGTGCGACCCAGTCCCAGACGCCGGAAACCGTCGAATTTGGCGAAGCGGACTACACCAAGTTCACGCTGTTTCAGAGCTACTATGACGGGAAATCCATTGCGCTGGGCTACGACCTGTCCGGGGTCATGCCCGCGGAAACAGTGGTAGGGTTTACGCCGGAGGATAAGCTGAAGCAGGAGATCCTGCAAAGACCCGACAATCAGTTCTGGTGCGAGAGGTACGGCCTGACGGATGACACTGCCGACCAGTATCTGGAAGCGGGCGTCTGGACGCAGGAGGAGTATGACCAGCGTCTGGCGGGAAGAAGCGAGTACGCAAAGAAATACGACCTGCGCAGGGATTCCCAGATCTACATGGACGACCAACTGCGCGCGCTTCTCACCGACGGGGAATACGAAGAATTCTGGGAAATTCTCGGGGAAACGGGCTCGTGCTGCGTGGCCATCCCGATGAAACCCTACGTCGGCGACCACATCCTTCTGAATGGCGCGGATGAACCCGCGGATCGGGGGGACTACACCACGGAGGAAGGGGAATGTCTGGTGCTGAACAACCTGCCCGCCGCCGCTCAGAATCAGCCGTCCATCACGGTGGGACTGAAATTCAAATCCGGCTGGAGCTATTACTATATGGAGCTGTCGGGAACCAGCTACCGCCTTTACGTCCCGAATCCGGACTACGTTACGACCATCACGCTGGAAAACGAAAGCAAACCATAATCTTGCGGGGCAGCTGCTTGCGTGGCTGCCCCGTTTTCGCCGCCGGAATACGCACGGTTTCGACCTCCCGGGCATAGATTGTGCCGGGAGGTTTTGCGTTATGAGAATCTTTATCATCACGTTCCGCTCGGTGACCTTCGCCCAGCGGGGCGAGCGGCTGCTGAACCGGAACAACCACCGGTGCGTCCTCCAGCGGACGCCCAAGTGGATGGAGCAGCAGGGCTGCGGCTACAGTCTGCGGATCAAAACGGAAGACATCATCCCGGTGGTGGAGCTTCTGCGGGAGAACGGCGTCCCCCTGCGCAAAATTTATGCCCAGCGCCCGGACGGAAATCTGGAGGAGCTGACGGTATGATCTATCTGGACAACGGCGCCACCTCCTTCCGCAAGCCGCCGGGGGTGTACCGGGCAGTGGAGCGGGCAATGTACACCTGCGCGAATCCGGGGCGGGGCGGCTACAGAGCGGCAATGGAAGCGTCGGAGACGGTGTATGCCTGCCGGGAAGCTGCGGCGGAGCTGTTCCACTGCCGACCGGAGCAGGTCGCGCTGACCACCAGCTGCACCCATGGACTGAACATTGCCATCCGCTCCATCGTGAAGCCGGGGGGACGGGTGATCGTTTCCGGATTTGAGCACAACGCCGTGACCCGCCCCCTTCATGCGCTGGGGGCGGATATCCGGGTGGCGGGGCGGTGGCTGTTTGACTGGGAGGACACCCTTTCCCGCTTCGGACGGGAACTGAAGCAGGGGGCGGACGCGGCGGTATTTACCCACGTTTCCAACGTGTTCGGCTATATTCTGCCCGTGGGGCAGCTGGCGGAGATGTGCCGGAAATGGCGGGTGCCGTTCATCATCGACGCCGCCCAGTCCGCCGGGGCGCTGCCCGTGGATCTTCAGGCGCTGGGGGCGGATTTTATCGCCATGCCGGGGCATAAGGGGCTGCTGGGGCCTCAGGGGACGGGGCTGCTGCTCTGCGGCGGCGATGCCCAGCCTCTGCTGTTCGGGGGGACGGGCAGCGACTCCGTCAATCAGGCCATGCCGGATTACCTGCCTGACCGCCTGGAAGCGGGGACGCTGAACGTGCCCGGCTACGCGGGACTGACGGAGGGACTGCGGTTTGTCCGCCGTACAGGTGTGGAGAACATTTTCCGCCGGGAGCACCGTCAGCTGGAACGGTGTGCCGGGGGCTTGCAGAAATTGGGAATGGAGGTATTCGCCGGGGCGCATCAGGCATCGACGGTGTCCTTCCGGCCGGGGATGGACTGTGAGGAAGCGGCGGCGTTTCTGGCGAAGCAGGGCATTGCGGTCCGTGCGGGTCTGCACTGCGCCCCCTTTGCCCACGAAAGCGCGGGGACGCTGGAATCGGGGACGGTGCGGGTCAGCTTTGGCCACGACGCATCCGACGCCCAAACCGACGCGTTTCTCCGAACGGTATCCAAACTTCCCAGAGTTTAGCCGCAATTTTTTTACAGATTGGCTATTGCCATCAGCGCCGGTATTCGTTATAATAGAACAGATAATAGTAAATTTACGATAGCGGAGTATGCGCTATACAAAAGTTGACATAAAAGGGGTAAGAACGTTTATGGAGAGCATTCAGAATTTGCTGCATCAGATACAGCGGATGCAGTGGTCAGACTATCTGGATATCGCCGTAGTCGCGTTTCTGATATATAAAATTCTTCCGCTGATCAAGACACCCAGCACCACCCGGATCGCCAAGGCCGTGGTCGCGGTGCTGATCATCGCGTGGCTGACGGATTTCCTGCATCTGTACACGGTGGGCTTCATCATGAACCAGTTCCTGGCCATCGGACTGCTGGCGCTGGTGATCCTGTTCCAGCCGGAGCTGCGGCGGATGCTGGATCATTTGGGCAGCGTGAAGCTGACGAGTATCTTCGGCGTCAACAAGCCCGTACAGCAGGAGATGGACGCGGTCATCACCCAGACCGTGCGTGCCTGCGAGGCCATGGGGCGGGAAAAGGTGGGCGCGCTGATCGTCTTCGCCCGGGAGCAGCGGCTGGAGGAATACTTCAAAACCGGCACCCAGATCGACGGTCAGGTTTCCGAGCAGCTGATCCGGAACATTTTCTTTAAGAATTCCCCCCTTCACGACGGCGCAATGATCATCCGGGACGGCCGGGTCGCCGCAGCGGGGTGTGTGCTGCCCCTGTCCGACAGCAACCGTCTCAGCTCGGACTTGGGCACCCGGCATCGCGCCGGCGTGGGCATGAGCGAGGCTTCCGACGCGGTGGTGGTGATCGTCTCCGAGGAGACCGGCACCATTTCCGTGGCGGTGGGCGGAATGCTCAAGCGGCAGCTTGCGCCCCAGACGCTGGACAAGCTGCTGCACAATGAACTGTGCCCTGCCAACGACGGGGACGAGAAGCAGGACTTGAGTCTGCGGCTGAAGCAGAAGCTGCAGCCCCGCAGAAAGGAGACGGACGACAATGAAAAATAGATTTGGCTCCATTCTGCTGTCCATCGTCATCGCCTTTGGCCTCTGGCTGTACGTCATCACTTACGTCAGCCCCAATTCCGAGGAGACTTACTACAACATCCCGGTGGTGCTGGAGGGCGAGAGCGTCCTGAACGAGCGGGGGCTGATGTGTACCTCCACATCTTCCTCCACGGTGTCGTTACAGCTGGCAGGCGCCAGAAGCGATCTGATCAAGGTCAACCAGAACAATATTACGGTCAAGGCCAACCTGTCCGCGATCACCGAGCCGGGGCAGAAGATCAATCTGCGCTACACCATTTCCTACCCCGGAAACGTGGCGCAGAATGCCTTCGAGACGCTGTCCCAGAGCGACTTTTATGTAGATGTGGAATACCGCCGGGTGAAGGATGTGCCGGTGGTGGTGCAATATGACGGCACCCGGTCGGAGGATTATCTGTACGACACGGAAAACGTTCAGCTGGACTATTCCACGGTGAACATCATCGGCCCCGCCTCCGTCGCCGACAAAATCCGGCAGGCGGTAATCGAGGTGGATCTGACAGATCAGGTGGAATCCATCAGCGAAAGCTACCGCTACACCCTCTGTGACGAGGAGGGCAACCCCGTGGACGCGGCGGAGATCACCACGGATGTGGAAGAAATCCATCTGGACATGAAGATCCAGAGGATCAAGGAGCTGCAGCTGGTGGCGCAGGTCACCTACGGCGGCGGTGCTACGGAAGAAAACACCACCATAACGGTCAACCCTGCGTCCATCCGGGTCACGGGCAGCGACGCCGCGCTGGCAGAGCTGGGCGACAGCTATACCCTGGCCGAGATCAATCTGCGGTCGGTGGAAAAGTCCCAGAATATGCTTTACACCATCAACCTGCCCGACGGCATCACCAACCAGACCGGCGTGAACGAGGCCACGGTGAGCATTCAGTTCTCCGGCCTGAGTACCAGAGAATATACCGTAGACAATTTTGAGGCCATCAACGTGCCGGAGGGCATGGAGGTGGAGATCATCAACGCTAGCCTGACGGTGCGGGTGCGCGGCGCTGCCGGACAGATCAGCCAGCTGACGGGAGACGATATCAAGGTCGTGGTGGACTTCTCCAACGCCGTGGCGGGAACGGCCACCTACAAGGCATCCATCACCTTCGGCGAGGAATTCACGGCAGTCGGCGCGGTAATGGGGCCGTATTCCGTATCGGCAACGGTAAAGGGGTGACGGCATGGAACAGCTCGTCCGGGTGAAGGAAACCTATGACGACGGCACGGCGCTGGTGTTCCGTATCCGGGAAAGCGCCTGTTCCGGCGACTGCCACAAATGTTCCGGCTGCGGCGCGGCGAAGGAAACGGTGACGTTTACGGCAAAGAACCCCATCGGCGCGCGCCGGGGGGAGCTGGTAAAGGTGGAATCCGAGACTGCCCCGGTGCTGAAAGCGGCGGCGGTACTGTATGTTGTGCCGCTGGTGCTGTTCTTCTCAGGGTACTATCTTGGCTTCCGGCTGGGCGGCTTCGGCGCGCTGGTCGGGGGGCTTGGGTTTGTGCTTGGCATCCTTCTGGTGCTGGTATACGACCGCAAAGTGGCAAGGAAAGCCAATATTGACTATACGATCACAGCTTTCGCAAGGAAAATATGAGAAAAGCCATGAAAAAAGGGGATAATGAGTTTGGTTAAAAGTATGACCGGCTACGGCCGCGCCGTGGAGACCGTGAACGGAAGAGAATTTACGGTGGAGCTGCGCTCCGTCAACAACCGCTATCTGGACTGCACCGTGAAGCTGCCCCGCAGCCTGTCCTTTGGAGAGGACGCGGTGAAGCAGGCCGTGAAGAACGCCATCTCCCGGGGCAAGGTGGACGTGTTCCTGTCCGTCCGCTCCGAGGGTGCCGCCGACGTAAAGGTTACCCTGAATGAATCCATGGTGGCGGGGTATCTGGCCGCCATGAAGCAGATGGCGGAAAATTTCGACGTGAAAGAGGACATCAGCGTGTCACTTCTGTCCCGGATGCCGGATGTGTTTACCGTGGAGAAGCCGGAGGTGGACGAGCAGCAGCTGCTGGACGATATGCTGTCCGTTGTGAATAAGGCGCTGGCAGGCTTCGACGCCATGCGCACCACGGAGGGCAAGGCGCTGGAGAACGATCTGCGCAGCCGGGGACAGACGATCCTGTCGCTGGTCAGTCAGGTGGAAGCGGGCGGCGCCCAGACTGTGCTGGACTACCGCACCCGTCTGGAAAATAAGCTCAAAGAGGTTCTGGCGAGCACCGCTATCGACGAAAGCCGCATCCTGACGGAAGCCGCTATTTTCGCCGACAAGGTGGCAGTGGACGAAGAGACTGTCCGCTTAAGAAGCCACTTGGAGCAGATGAACAACATGCTCACCACCGGCGGCGCCGTCGGACGGAAGCTGGACTTTCTGCTGCAGGAAATGAACCGGGAGGCCAACACCATCGGCTCCAAGTGCACCGATGTGCGTCTGGCACGGGTCGTGGTGGAGATCAAGGCCGAGCTGGAAAAGATCCGGGAGCAGACCCAGAACATCGAGTAAGGAGTAGCTATGAAGCTTGTGAACATCGGTTTCGGCAGCATGGTCGCCGCGGGGCGGGTGCTTGCCATTGTTGCGCCGGACTCCGCGCCCATCAAGCGGGTGATTCAGGAGGCGAGAGACCGGGGAATGCTCATTGACGCATCCTACGGACGCAAGACAAAGGCCGTGCTTTTGATGGATACCGATCACGTAATCCTCTCCGGCATCCCCACCGAGACGCTGTATGCCCGGTGGATGGACAGACCGGAAGAAGAAATAAAGGAGGATTGAGCCGTGAGCAAGGGAAAAATGTTTGTGATCTCCGGCGCTTCCGGCGTGGGGAAAAGCACTGTCCTGAAGCAGGTGATGGACGGCCGGGACGACCTGAAATTTTCCGTCTCCGCCACCACCCGCGCACCCAGACCCGGTGAAGTGGATGGGGTACACTACTACTTCGTGACCAGAGAACGCTTCGAGGAAATGATCCGGGAAAATGCGTTTCTGGAATACGACGCCCACGCGGGCAACTATTACGGCACCCCCCGCGCTCAGGCGGAGGAAAAAATGGAGCATGGATTGCTGCTTCTGGACATCGAACCCATGGGCGCGAAGCAGGTGAAGCAGTCCGCCCCTGACGCGGTGCTGATCTTCATCATGCCGCCGTCCCGGGAGGAGCTGGAGCGCCGTCTGCGCAGCCGGGGCGATACCTCGGAGGAACAGATCAAAATGCGTCTGGAACGGGCGTCATGGGAAATGGAGCAGCGAAGCTGGTACGATTACACCGTCGTTAACGACGACGCGAAGCGCTGCGCCGAAGAAATTCTGACAATCATTGCCAATCTGGCTGACTGAATATATTGCTACTTTATTGGAGGAACGAAATTATGCTATACCCCCCTGTTGCTGATTTGCTGAAGAAAGTGGACAGCCGTTATCTGCTGGTGAATCTGGTGGCGCACCGCGCCCGTCAGATCGCCGCTGAGGCCGAGGCGTTTCAGGAAGATCTGCCGGAAAAGCCCGTGACCATGGCCATTGAGGAAGTGGCGGACGGCGAGCTTTCCGCCACCGTGAAGGAAGAGTATATGAAATGATGCTTTTCCGGGGGATGCGACCACCCTCCGGAAAAGCAGCGGAAAGGATGGGGTGAGGGATGATTGCAAAAATCGCGGTTTCCGCCGCGACCTATGCCATTGACAAGCCCTATTCCTACAAAATCCCCGAGGGGATGACCCTGAAGCCCGGCCAGCGGGTGCAGCTGCCCTTCGGCCGCGCCAACAAGCGCACCGAGGGCGTGGTTCTCACCGTGGAGACGGGCAATGAGGAAAAGCTGAAAGCCGTGGAGCGGTGTCTGGACGAAGCACCGATTCTGTCGGAACACCAACTGCGGCTGGCGGCATTTTTGCGGGAGCGGTATTTCTGCACCTTTTATGAGTGCCTCCGGGTCATGCTCCCGGCGGGACTGTGGTTTCAGGCGCGGGAACGGATATCTCTCACCGGCGACCGCTCATGGAAGGAAAAGGCCATCCGGAAAGACGGCGCGGCGGAGGTGCTGGCGCTGCTGGAAAATTTGGGCGGTCAGGCGGAGGAATCTGCTCTGCGCGCTCTGATTCCCGACGAGGAAACCCTTTCCGGCGTGATCGCGTATCTTGCGCGGAAAAAGTGGATATCCGCCGAAACGGAATATCTGCGCCGCGCCAATGACAAGACGGAGAAGATCGCCGCTCTGGCGGTTTCCGCCGAGGAAGCCATGGAGTATGCCTCCCACCGTCCCAAATCCGCCGCCATGCAGAAAAATGTGCTGGAGCTGATGTGCGGCGTGGGCAGCGTGTCCGTGAAGGAGCTGTGCTATTTTACCGGCGCTTCTACCGCGACGGTGAACCGGCTGGAAAAACTGGGGTATCTGACGCTGACCGAGCAGCCGGTCCTTCGATGCCGGGAAATCCGTCCGGCAAAGCTAAATGGGCCGCTGGTGCTCAGCCCCGACCAGCAGCGCTGCTATGACGGACTTGCGAAGCAAATGACGCAGGAAAATCCGGGCGTCGCGCTCCTTCGGGGTGTGACCGGCTCGGGAAAGACTTCCGTCTATATCAAACTCATCCAAACCTGTCTGGAAACGGGCAGAAGCGCCCTGCTTCTGGTGCCGGAAATCGCCCTGACGCCCCAGCTGCTGGGGCTGATGACGGCCTATTTCGGCGCTCAGGTGGCGGTGCTGCACAGTAGCCTTGGGGCGGGGGAACGGTACGACCAGTGGAAGCGCGTCCGAAGCGGCGACGCGAAAGTGGTCGTAGGGACCCGCTCGGCGGTGTTTGCCCCCTGTACCCCCGGCCTGATCATTCTGGACGAGGAACAGGAGCATTCCTATAAATCCGAAAATTCCCCCCGCTACAGCGCCAAAGAGGTCGCCATCTGGCGGGGCGCGAAGGAAGGCGCACTGGTGCTGCTCGGCTCCGCGACGCCCTCCGTGGAAAGTATGTACCGGGCGAAGACCGGCGCTTACAGCCTGTACACTATGGCGGAACGCTATGGCGGACGGAAGCTGCCCGCCGTGGACATCGTGGACATGCGGGAGGAGCTGAAGCTGGGAAACGATCTTTCCCTGAGCATCCCTCTGCGGGAAGCGCTGTCCGACAACCGGGACGCGGGAAAGCAGACGATTCTGCTGCTCAACCGCCGGGGAAACAGCCGGGCGCTGGTGTGTGTGGACTGCCGGAAAGCGCCGGAATGTCCCCGGTGCAGCGTCCGACTGACCTATCACAGCGCCAACAACCGGCTGATGTGCCACTACTGCGGCTTTTCCCAGCCGGTGCCGGAGCGCTGCCCGGAGTGCGGCGGGCCGCTGAAAACCATTGGCACCGGTACCCAGAGGGTGCAGGAGGAGCTGGAGTTCCTCTTCCCCGACATGGAGACCGACCGGATGGACGCTGACACGGTAAGCGCCGTGAATACACACGAAAAAATTCTGGAACACTTCCAAAAGGAGAACGTTCCTGTGCTTCTTGGCACCCAGATGGTGGCCAAGGGGTTGAACCTCCCCAACGTCACGCTGGTGGGAGTGCTGGACGCCGATCTGAGCCTGTACACCGGCGGGTATCTGGCGGGGGAGACCACCTTCAATATGCTCACCCAGGTGGTGGGCAGAGCCGGCCGGGGGGACAGCCCCGGAAAGGCCATTATTCAGACGATGGTGCCCGACCATCAGGTCATCCGGTACGCGGCGGAGCAGGATTACGACGGATTTTACGATCTGGAGATTCAGCTGCGCCGGGTACAGAATGCGCCGCCCTTTGGCGATCTCGCCGCCGTGGTGGTGACGGGACGGGAGGAAACGGCGGTGCTTCGGGGCGCGGCAAAATTTCGGGACAGCCTGATCGCGTGTCTGCGTCAGGAAGCCTACCGGGAGGAACGCTGCGCGGTGCTGGGGCCTGCGCCCTGCGCCGTGCCGAAGGTCAACTACCATTTCCGCTACCAGCTGACCCTGCGCTGCCGTCTGACCCGGACGATGCGCCAGCTGCTTTCCTATCTTCTCCGTGAGTTCGGAAAGGACAAGGCAAACCGGGGTGTCAGCGCCTACATTGATGTGAACGGATTCGACTGACCGGCAACCCGTTTACCATAAGAGAAACGAGGTAATATCATGGGACTGCGCAAAATTCTGACATACAAAGACCCGGCGCTGCACAAGGTATGCCGCCCGGTGGAGAAATTCGACTGGCGGCTGCACAAACTGCTGAACGACATGACCGATACCCTGGCCGAAGCCAACGGCGTGGGGCTGGCTGCCCCTCAGGTGGGCATTCTGCGCCGGGTGGTGATCGTGGATACCGGCGAGGAAATTCTGGAGCTGGTGAATCCGGAGCTGGTGGAGACCAGCGGCGAGCAGTGCGGCGCGGAGGGGTGCCTCAGCGTTCCGGGCAAGTACGGTCTGGTGAAGCGCCCCAACTATGCCAAGGTTCGCGCGCAGGACCGGAACGGTGAGTGGTTCGAGGCTGAGGGCGAGGAACTGATCGCCCGGTGCTTCTGCCATGAGCTGGATCATCTGGACGGCATCGTCTACACCGAGGTCATGGAGCGGTTCCTGACGGAGGAAGAACTGGAGCAAGAAAAGTAACGGAGGGATCATCCTTGCGTGTTGTGTTTATGGGTACGCCGGACATCGCGGCGACCTGCCTGAAAAAAATTCTGGCCGACGGCTTCGACGTGGTGGGCGTCTACACACAGCCTGACCGCCCCAAGGGACGGGGCATGAAGCTGGTGGCGTCCCCGGTGAAGGAGGTGGCGGTGGCTGCCGGAATCCCCGTATTTCAGCCGGAAAATTTCCGGGAGGAAGAGACGGTGGAGCAGCTCCGCGCCTTGCAGCCGGACATCTGCGCCGTGGTGGCCTACGGGCGCATCCTGCCCCAGAAGGTGCTGGACGTGCCGAAATACGGCTGCATCAACATCCATGCCAGCCTGCTGCCCAAATACCGCGGTTCCGCCCCCTATCAGTGGGCGGTGCTGGACGGCCTGACGGAGACCGGCGTCACCGCCATGTATCTGACCCGGGAGATGGACGCGGGAGACATCATTGACGTTTCCAAGACACCCATCGGCGAAAACGAAACGGCGGGGGAGCTGCTGGATCATCTGGCGGTGCTGGGTGCGGAACTGCTGAGCAGGACCCTGACCCGGTTTGAAAGCGGGAAGGTGCCTGCCACGCCTCAGGATGCGTCGGGGGTCAGCTATGCTCCCATGCTGGACAAGTCCATGTGCCCCATCGACTGGACGAAGACGGCGCAGCAGGTGCATAACCACGTCCGGGGGCTGCATCCATGGCCGGTTGCGACCATGGAATTGCAGGGCAAGACCTTCAAAGTCCACGCCACACGGGTTGTGGAGGGCAGCGGCAAGCCCGGCGAGATTCTGGGTCTGACGAAGGCCGGACTGCGCATCGCCTGCGGCGAGGGGGCGGTGGAGATCATTTCCCTGCAAGCCGAGGGCGGCAAGCGCATGGCGGCGCCCGATTATTTCCGGGGTCATCCCTTGGAGCGCTGATGGGCGCGAGAGAAACGGCGCTGAACGCGCTGATCGCCTGCCGCAAAGGCGGTGCATGGTCAAATGCCGTGCTGAAAGATTATATCGCCCGGGATCGTCTGCCCCCCAGGGACGCGGCGCTGGCTACGCGGCTGTGCTACGGCGTTCTGCAAAACCGGAACAAGCTGGATTTTTACCTGAAGCAGCTCCTGACGGGGCGGCTGAAAGACCTCCATCCCGTGGTGCGGGACATCCTCCATCTGGGGCTGTACCAGATTTATGAGCTGGACAAGGTCCCAGAAAGCGCCGCCGTGAATGAATCGGTGACGCTGGCAAAAAAATATTGTAAAAATCCGAAGGCCGGGGCGCTGGTGAATGCCGTTCTGCGTAAGGCGGCGGCGACGAAGGGAACCTTGCAGGAGCCGGTGTCCTATGCCGATCGCTACAGCCACCCGGACGAGCTGATATCTCTTTTGAAGGCCAATCTGCCCAAGGGAAAGCTGGAACCCATGCTCATTGCCGACAATGCCGCACCCCAGACGGTGGTGCAGGTGAACACCCTCCGAATTTCCGCGGAGGAACTGGCCGAGCGGCTGACGGCGGAACACGTCTGCGTCAAACCTCACGAGTGGATGGCGGACTGTCTGGTGCTGTCCGGCACGGGAAGCTTAGAGCAGTTGCCGGCGTTCCGGGAAGGGCTGTTCTATGTGCAGGACCCGGCGGCAAAGCTCAGCATCCTGTGCGCGGGACTGCCGGAATCCGGCGGGAACGTGCTGGACTGCTGCGCCGCGCCGGGAGGCAAGAGCTTTGCCGCAGCCATTGCCATGGGCGGTAAGGGAAGCATCGTCTCCTGTGACATTTACCCTCACAAGACCGCCCTGATCGAAAACGGTGCGGCGCGTCTGGGACTGACGAACATTACGGCGCGTCAGCAGGATGCCTCCCAAGTTGTGCCGGAATGGGTCGGTGCCATGGACACCGTCATTGCCGACGTGCCCTGTTCCGGCCTTGGCATCATCCGGAAAAAACCGGATATCCGGTACAAAAACCTGAAAGAGCTGGAAGACCTTCCGGCCTTGCAGTTAAAAATTCTGGAAACTCAGGCGTCCTATGTCAGACCCGGCGGCACGCTGCTGTATTCCACCTGCACCGTGCTGAAACGGGAAAACGAGGATGTGGTTTCCGCATTCCTTGCAGCGCACGGCGAGTTTACGACGGAGCCGCTGCCGCTGCCGGGCGTATTTCCCAAAAACGAAACCGGGATGCTCACCCTGATCCCCGGCGAGTATGATACCGACGGCTTCTTTATCTGCCGTCTGCGGAGAAAAGCATGAATCTGAAATCCATGACCCTGCCGGAGTTGACGGCGGTTCTGAAAGAATTGGGGCAGCCCCAGTTCCGTGCCAAGCAGGTTTACACCTGGCTGCACAAGGGCGTCCGCGCCTATGACGAAATGACGAACCTGCCCAAGTCTCTCCGGGACACGTTGGCGCGGGAATATCCCATCTGCGTCCCCAAGGTGGTGCGCAGGCAGGAATCCGCACGGGACGGCACGATCAAATACCTCTGGGAATTGTCCGACGGCAACTGCGTGGAGACGGTGCTGATGCGCTATCACTACGGGAACACCGTGTGCATTTCCACGGAGGTGGGCTGCCGCATGGGCTGCGCCTTCTGCGCCTCCACCATCGGCGGACTGGTGCGGCGGCTGGAACCCTATGAAATGCTGGACGAGGTGCTGTTCACGCAGGTGGACTCCGGCCTGCCCATTTCCCACATCGTGCTGATGGGCATTGGCGAGCCGCTGGACAATTTTGACAATGTGATGCGCTTTCTGGAGCTGGTGAACAGTCCGGAGGGCATGAACATTTCCATGCGGCACATCAGCCTCAGTACCTGCGGGCTGGTGCCGAAGATCGACGAGTTGGCGAAGCGGAAACTGCAGCTGACGCTGTCGGTTTCCCTCCATGCGCCCAACGACGAGGTGCGGGACAGAATTATGCCGGTGAATAAGGCCTATCCCAGCGAGGAACTGCTGGCGGCCTGCCGCCGGTACTATCAGGCGACCTCCCGGCGGATTTCCTTTGAGTACGCCATGATCGACGGGGTCAACGACCGCCCGGAGGATGCGAAAGAGCTGCTCCGGCGTTTGAAGGGGCTGCCGGCCCACTTCAATCTGATTCCATTAAACCGTGTGGAGGAAAGCCCTTTGAAGCCCAGCACCCGGGCAGCGGTGGCGGCGTTTCAGAAGACCCTGGAAGAGGGCGGCGTCACCGCCACCGTCCGCAGAACCCTGGGGGGCGACATCGACGCCTCCTGCGGGCAGCTGCGGCGGAAATACAATCAAAGTAAAGAAAATCCATAGATAAAGGAGGCGCAAGCCTATGCAGAGCTGGGGATTGACCGATCCCGGCTGTGTCCGGAAACAGAATCAGGATTCCTACAGAATTGAACAGCTTGACCGCGGCAACCTGCTGTGCATCGTCTGCGACGGCATGGGCGGCGCCAAATCCGGAAACATTGCCAGTTCTCTGGCGGTGGACGTGTTTGTGGAGGAAGTCCGCCGCTGCTGGAAGCCTGTCATGGAACAGGACAAGGTTGACCAGATGCTCCGCAGCGCTGTGAAGCTGGCGAACTTCACCGTGTATGACCAGTCCCGGCAGTTCGAGGAATTCGACGGCATGGGCACCACGCTGGTGGCGGTGATGGTGCGTGGCCGGAAGGCGACCGTAGTTAACGTGGGGGACAGCCGCGCCTATCACGTGGGCAAAGGCGGCATCCGTCAGGTGACCAAGGATCATTCTCTGGTGCAGATGATGGTGGACAGGGGAGATCTGACCCCGGAGGTGGCGAAAAGCTATCCCGGCAAGAACTTCATCACCCGTGCTATCGGAACGGAGACAACCGTGCTGTGCGACATCTTCCATCTGGACGTGGGTAAGGGAGACTACCTGTTGCTGTGCAGCGACGGACTGAGTAATCTTCTGGACGATCAGGAAATCCTTTTCGAGGTCGTCCACGGCGTGTACAAGCAGAATTGCTGCAAGCGTCTGCTGAACATTGCCAAAAACCGGGGCGCGCCGGACAATGTCACCAGCGTGCTGATTGCCATTTGAGTACCGCGAAAGGAGCAATTTCTGAATATGGATCAATATATTGGACGGCTCTTGGACGACCGGTACGAAATTCTGGAGATCATCGGTACCGGCGGCATGGCCGTCGTCTATAAGGCGCGTGACCACCGGCTGAACCGGTTGGTAGCCGTCAAAATACTCAAGGATGAATTCGCCCGGGATGAGGAATTCCGCCGCCGGTTCCGCGCCGAGGGCGAAGCCGTGGCCATGCTGAGCCATCCAAACATCGTGCAGGTCTACGACGTTTCCGCCTCCGACAGCGCCAATTATATCGTCATGGAGCTGATCGACGGCATTTCCCTCAAGCAGTACATGGAGAAAAAAGGGGTGCTCAACTGGAAGGAGACGCTGCATTTTGCCATGCAGATCGCCAAGGGGTTGGAGCACGCCCACAGCCGGGGGATTATCCACCGGGACATCAAGCCCCATAACGTCATGGTGCTGAAAAACGGCTCCGTCAAGGTGATGGACTTCGGCATTGCCCGGGTCATGAGCAAGAGCAACACCCTGACGAAGGAAGCACTGGGAAGCGTCCACTACATCTCCCCGGAGCAGGCCAAGGGCGGCCATACCGACAACCGTTCCGACATTTACTCTCTGGCTGTGGTCATGTACGAGATGATGACCGGCCGCCCGCCCTACGACGGGGAATCCCCCGTGGCGGTTGCCATTCAGCATATCAACGGCGGCGCGCCGCTGCCATCCACACTGAACCCCAACATTCCCCGGGGCTTGGAGCAGATCATCATGAAAGGCATGGCGCTGGAGGTCAACGACCGTTACGTCTCCGCCACGGAAATGCTCCATGATATGGAAGAATTCCGGCAGAACCCGGACATGACGTTTGATTACCACACAATCGTGGACGACGCTACCCGCGTGCTTCCCAATCTCTCCCGTGCCATGACCACGGCGGAGAAGAAGGTGCAGGCTAAGACCGGGGCGGCTCCCGTCCGGACATCTTCGGACAGCATCCGCCTGCACCAGAACGGTGGGGGAACGGAGGCAGGGCGGGACAACGAGGCCATCCGCCGCGCCCAGCAGCGCCGTCAGGCGCAGCAGCAGCGCAAAGAGGAACGCAAGGAGGAGCGCAGCCGGGTCGCTACCACGGCCATCGTGGTTTGCAGCGCCGTGGCGGTCATCGCGATCTTCATTTTCCTGATCGCCCTGTTCAACGGCGCCTTGCTCAGCAAGGAGAAGGCACTGGTGGACGTCCCGTATCTCGAGGGCGGGATTTACGACGAAAGCCTTGCGTCCCAGTACCCGGACTTTGCCATCAAGCTGCGGCAGGAGTACGACGATACCCGGCCAAAGGGAGAGATTCTCCGCACGGAACCCTCCGGAGGCAGCAAGGTGGTCAAAGGTTCGGAGCTTTGGATCACCGTCAGCCTGGGGCAGCGGCCGGAAGCCAAAACCATGGACGATTTCGTAGGCACCAGCGCGGAGGAAGCCAAGTCCATCCTGCTGGGGCAAGGCTTTGAACCCATCACCCGCAACGAAATGAGCTACGTATACGAAGTGGGGCAGGTCATCCACACGGAGCCGTCCGCCGGTACGGAAATGACGGCGGGACAGACGGTGTACATCTATGTCAGCACCGGCCCGGACGTGATCACGGCGAAGATGCTCAACGTGATGGGGCTGGATGTGGACAAGGCCAAGGAGCTGCTGGGTCAGGCGGGCTTCAGCAACGTCAAGACCGAGGAAGTGGAGAGCCTGAAGCCCAAGGGCGAGGTCATTCACCAGTCCGCGGCGAAAAACGCGGAGATCGACGTCAACACGGAGATCGTTCTGCAAATCTCCAAAGGACCGGAGGAAACCACCGGCCCCACTCAGGCAACGACCCCCAAAGACCCCAACGAGCCGGTGACCATCGGGGTGCAGTTCTCCCTGCCGGAACGGGATGAGCCGTACATTCTGAGCATTTTCCTGAACGGCAAGGAGGTCATCGAGTCCCGGGAGATCGTGCCGGGAACCTCCAGCTTTGTCTGCGACCTGACAGGCACCGGAACCCAGACCTATGACATTTACATCGACGGAGAATACTACCAGTCCAAGGAAGTGCCGTTTAATTGAGTATGGAAAAACAGCGTACCGGGCGGATTGTCCGTTCCATCAGCGGATTTTATGACGTGCAGGCGGGAGACGCGGTGATCACCTGCCGCGCCCGTGGCATTCTGCGAAAGGAAAACTGCACGCCCCTCACCGGCGACATGGTGGACATCACCGTGGAGCGGGGGAAGGGCATGGTGGAAAAGGTACTGCCCCGGCGCAACTGCTTCGTCCGCCCCGCCGTCGCCAACATTGACGCGCTGGTGGTATTCGCGGCCAACGTCAATCCGGTGACGGAGCCGTTCCTCATTGACCGGGTGGCGGCCATTGCGGGGGATCAGGAGGTGCCGGTCTGCCTGTGCGTCAACAAGTGCGACCTTGACCCGGCGGTGGACTTGGTGCGTATCTACCGCAACGCCGGTTTCCCCGTCATCTGCACCAGCGCCGAGACCGGCGGTGGTGTGGAGGAGCTTCGGACATTGATCCGCGGCAAGCTGGTGGCATTCACCGGAAATTCCGGCGTGGGCAAAAGCAGCATCCTCAACCGTCTGGCGCCGGAGCTGAACCTCTCCACCGGAGAGGTTTCCGAAAAGCTTGGCCGGGGGCGGCATACCACCCGGCATGTGGAGCTGTACAGTCTGGGCGACGACACCTTTGTCATGGATACCCCCGGATTTTCCTCCTTCGACACCGATGAAATGGACGTGATCCTCAAGGAGAATCTGCAATACGCCTTCGCGGATTTCGGGGCGTATCTGGGAAAGTGCCGTTTTGACGACTGCACTCACCGCAAGGAGCCGGGCTGCGCCGTCCGGGAAGCCTGCGGGGAGGGGAAGATCGAAAAGACCCGGTACGAAAGCTACCTGAAGCTGTACGAAAAGGCAAGTCAGGTCAAAGCCTGGGAGCTGAAATAACAAAAAGCGCTTCTGCTGGCGGCAGAAGCGCTTTTCGTGTGGTAAGAGCGGCGTCAGAACCGGTTATCGTCTGGGAAATGCTCCATAATGTCCTCAACCCGGCATTGCAGGATGTTGCAGAGCTTGTCAATGGTGTTGACCTCCACGTTCTCATTGTGCCGGAGCCGGTTGAGCTGGGAGCGGTTTACATTATAATGAGTGTAAAGATCATACTGGGAAACGCCTTGCTGCTTCATGGTCTGCCACAGACGGTCGTATGTTATCATTTTCATCCCCCCCGTCGCTTTATTTTAATATGGATCGCCGCAAATTGCAACTGGAATCGTGTCCTTATAAGAACCCTGATGGAAGACAGAAGAATTCTCTGTTTTCACCGAAAATAAATACAAAACTTCGTGAAAAATTCTGAAAAAGTGCTTGACAAATGGGGAAACAGATGGTATCATAATCGAGCGCGTGTAGGGAGATTCTGCGCGTGCACTGCGATGATGCGGGAGATTGCGTTGAAAAACGGTAACTTCCGCGGAGTATGTCCGGTCATCGGGCGGCTGAACTGCTTCTGGAAGCGCTGGCGTATATCGCCGGGAACGGAAGAAGGGTCGGCCTCGGTCGGCCATTTTTCATGGCTCGGAATGATACGCACGGCGGCGCGGACAATAGTAGTTCGACCGTACCCAGACACTACGCAAACTGAGTACGTAATTCAAGGAGGAAAACAAACATGGCAAACCAGATGATCCGCATCCGGCTGAAGGCTTACGATCACCAGCTGATCGACTCCAGCGCTGCAAAGATCGTGGAGACCGCGAAGCGCAACGGCGCTCAGGTTTCCGGCCCCATCCCGCTGCCCACCAAGAAGGAAGTCGTCACCATCCTTCGGGCTGTCCACAAGTACAAGGACTCCCGTGAGCAGTTCGAGCGCAGAACCCACAAGCGTCTGATCGATATCCTCAACCCCAACCAGAAGACCGTCGAGGCTCTGATGAGTCTGGATCTTCCCGCTGGTGTTGAGATTGAGATAAAGCTGTAACGGCGCGCAAGCAAAGTTATGGCAGCCCGCACTGTCTGGCATCGGGCGGACGGGTCATGTCGGCTGGCCTCCCAATGGGCTGCCGACCAATAACCTATAAAAAAGGAGAAACCAAACCATGCAGAAAGCAATCATCGGCAAAAAAGTGGGTATGACCCAGATCTTCGATGAGAGCGGCAAGGTGATCCCTGTGACCGTCGTGGAAGCAGGCCCCTGCGTCGTTACCCAGAAGAAGACCGTTGAGACCGACGGCTACGTAGCCGTCCAGCTGGGCTTTGGCGACGTCGCCGAGAAGAAGCTCAGCAAGCCGGAGGCAGGCCACCTGAAGAAGGCCGGCGTTGCCCCCAAGAAGTACCTGAAGGAGTTCAAGCTGGACGGCGCTGCCGACATGAACGTCGGCGACGAAGTCAAGGCTGACACCTTCGCTGCCGGCGACAAGATCGACGTTACCGGCATCAGCAAAGGCCACGGCTATCAGGGCGTTGTGAAGCGCCACGGCGCAGGCCGCACCCCCATGACCCACGGCGGCGGCCCTGTCCACCGTCATGCCGGTTCCATGGGCGCATCTTCTCATCAGTCCCGTATCTTCCCCGGCAAGATTGGCGCCGGCCAGATGGGCAATGAGCAGGTCACCATCGAGAACCTGGACGTTGTGAAGGTGGACGCAGAGCTGAACATGATCGTCATCCGCGGCGCCATCCCCGGCCCCAAGGGCGGTCTGGTCTACATCCGCAACACCGTCAAGAACAACAAGGTCAAGAATGTCGAGCTCGGCATCAGCAAGAACCCGCAGAAGGCTTCCGGCAGAAATCCCCAGAAGGCTTCCGCAAGAGGCTAAGGAAAGGAGATCTTAAATCATGCTTAAGACCAATGTTTATGATATGTCCGGCAAGCTGGTTGGCGAGATCGAACTCTCCGAAGCAGTTTTCGGCATCACCCCCAATGAGTCTGTGGTTCATGACGTTGTCAAGAACCATCTGGCCAACAAGCGTCAGGGCACCCAGAGCGCTCTGACCCGCGCTGAGGTTTCCGGCGGCGGCCGTAAGCCCTGGCGTCAGAAGGGCACCGGTCGGGCCCGTCAGGGCAGCACCCGTGCTCCCCAGTGGACCCACGGCGGCATCGTGTTTGCCCCCAAGCCCCGCTCCTACAGCTACACCCTGAATAAGAAGGCCAAGCGTCTGGCGCTGAAGAGCGTCCTGAGCGCCAAGGCTTCCGAGGCAAATATCGTGGTCATCGACGCCATCAAGATGGACGCTCCCAAGACCTCCGAGTTTGCCAAGTTCCTGAAGGCCGTCGGCTGCGAAGGCAAGACTCTGGTCGTCACTGCCGCCGCCGACCAGAACGTGGTAAAGTCCGGCCGCAACATCCCCGGCTGCGAAGTCACCTTCGCCGGCGTGCTGAACGTTTACGACGTGCTGAACGCCACCAAGCTGGTCGTTGACAAGGCTGCTCTGGCCACGATTGAGGAGGTATTCGCATAATGAACGCTTACGATATCATCAGAAGACCTGTCATCACCGAGCAGTCCATGGAGTCTGTCGCTGACAAGAAGTACGTTTTTATGGTGGACGTGAACGCCAACAAGACCGAGATCAAGGCCGCGATCGAAGAGATCTTCGGTGTGAAGGTCGCGAAGGTCAACACCGTCCGTATGCAGGGCAAGGTCAAGCGCACCGGCGCTTATCCCGCCGGCAAGCAGGCCGCCTACAAGAAGGCTGTCGTCACCCTGACCGCCGACTCCAAGACCATCGAGTTCTTCGAGGGTATGGTCTAAACCAAATCTCAATAAAGGAGAGAAACGCAAATGGCTATTAAGACTTTCAAGCCTTACACCCCCGCCCGCAGAAACATGACTGTTTCCGCTTTCGACGGTGTTGATAAGAAGGCAAAACCTGAGCGTAGCCTGGTTGAGACCCTCAAGAAGAACGCAGGTCGCAACAGCTACGGTCACATCACCGTCCGCCATCGCGGCGGCGGCAACAAGCGCAAGTACCGCGTCATCGACTTCAAGCGCCTGAAGACCGACATGAGCGCTACCGTGCAGCGCATCGAGTACGATCCCAACCGCTCCGCTTTCATCGCGCTGATCAAGTACGAGGACGGCACCCTGAGCTACATCCTGGCTCCCTACGGCCTGAATGTGGGCGACCAGGTTCTTTCCTCTGCCAGCGCCGATATCAAGCCCGGCAACTGCCTGCCCATCGCCAACATCCCCGTCGGTACCGTTATCCACAACGTGGAGCTGCAGCCCGGCCACGGCGCTCAGCTGGTTCGTTCCGCCGGTACCGCCGCGCAGCTGATGGCTAAGGAAGGCGAGCTGGCGCAGATTCGTCTGCCCTCCGGCGAAGTCCGCTACGTTCACACCAACTGCACTGCCTGCATCGGCCAGGTCGGCAATCTGGATCACGAGAACGTCCACGTCGGTAAGGCCGGCCGTACCCGTCACATGGGTATCCGTCCCACCGTCCGCGGCTCCGTCATGAACCCCAACGACCATCCTCACGGTGGTGGTGAGGGCCGCGCCCCTGTCGGCCGTCCCGGCCCTGTTACCCCTTGGGGCAAGCCTGCTATGGGTTATAAGACTCGTAAGACGAAGAACCCCACCAACAAGTTCATCGTCAAGCGCAGAAACAGCAAGTAAGGAGGAAATGAAATGAGCAGAAGTATCAAGAAGGGCCCTTTCGTAGCTCCTGAGCTGTACAAGCGCGTGGAGGAGCTGAACAAGGCCGGTGACAAGAAGGTTCTGAAGACCTGGTCCAGATCTTCCACCATCTTCCCCTCCTTCGTCGGTCACACCATCGCCGTTCACGACGGCCGGAAGCATGTTCCCGTCTATATCACGGAAGATATGGTCGGCCACAAGCTGGGTGAGTTCGTTCCCACCCGGACTTTCCGCGGCCACTCCGGCAACAAGACCGCGAACGCCAAGTAAGGAGGTACGAAAATGGAAGCATTTGCATATGTTAAATTTGTCCGTATGTCTCCTCGTAAGGTCAAGCTGGTTTGTGATATGATCCGTGGTCAGGACGTCAAGACCGCCACTGCTTACCTGAGCCAGACCTCCAAGGCAGCCTGCGAGCCTATGGCCAAGCTGCTGAAGAGCGCTGTTGCCAACGCTGAGCACAACCACGGCATGAACGCTGACAATCTGTACGTCTCCACCGCCGTTGCCAATCCCGGCCCCATCCTGAAGCGCGGCCGCATTGCATCCCGCCGTGGTTTTGTACGGATCAATAAGAGAACCACTCACATCACCATCGGTGTGAGCGAGAAGGCTTAATCAGGAGGTAGCTATGGGACAGAAAGTTAATCCCCATGGACTGCGGGTTGGCGTAATCAAGGACTGGGATTCCCGCTGGTACGCCCGCGAGGACAAGGTCGGTGACCTGGTCGTCGAAGATTACAACATCCGTAAGTATCTGAAGAACAAGCTGTACGCCGCCGGCGTGGCTAAGATCGAGATCGAGCGTTCCAACGGCAAGGTCAAGATCAACCTGTGGTGCTCCCGCCCCGGTGTCGTCATCGGTAAGGCTGGCGCCGAAATCGAGAACCTGCGCAAGGAAATGGAAGCCAAGCTCGGCAAGAGCGTGAACCTGAACATCGTTGAGGTCCGCTCCCCCGACCTGAACGCTCAGCTGGTGGCCGAGAACATCGCCCAGCAGCTGGAGAAGCGTATCTCCTTCCGCCGCGCCATGAAGAAGGCCATGCAGCAGGCCACCCGTCTGGGTGCCAAGGGCATCAAGGTCACCTGCGGCGGCCGTCTGGGCGGCGCTGAGATCGCCCGCTCCGAGAGCTACCACGAGGGCACCATCCCCCTGCAGACCATCCGCGCCGACATTGAGTACGGCTTTGCGGAAGCTGCCACCACCTACGGCCGCATCGGCGTGAAGGTGTGGATCTACAAGGGCGAAGTCCTGAACACCACTCTGCGTGCCGCGACTCCCGAACCCGCTCCCCGTGAGCGCCGCGAGCGTCGTGACCGTCGGCAGGGCGACCGCCGTCAGGGCGGTGACCGTCGGCAGGGCGGCGAGAGAAGAAATTACAACCGTGAAGGAGGAAACCGCTAATGCTGATGCCGAAAAGAGCAAAGTACCGCAAGGTTCAGCGTGGCCGTATGACCGGCGCTGCCTCCCGCGGTAACAAGGTTAGCTACGGTGAATTTGGCATCCAGGCTCTGGAGCCCGGCTGGATCACCGGCAACCAGATCGAAGCAGCCCGTATCGCCATGACCCGTTATACCAAGC
>OJQX01000255.1_pt1 | contig 36973 bp, 27 predicted proteins | sample 1599031 | NCBI WGS metagenome assembly OJQX01 (sample SAMN03922513, study PRJEB24848) | human gut metagenome | isolation source: stool sample | host: Homo sapiens | place: Germany | collected 2010-02 | reverse complement strand
GTGCCGGATGGAAAGCCTGCGCCTGCAGAACCGGAAGATACGGAGGTCGATACATCGACGAAATATACCTGCACGATCTCCATCACCTGCAAAACGATCCTTGACAATATGGATAAGGTAAAGGAATCCAAAAAGGACATCGTTCCTTCCAACGGCATTATTCTCGACACGACGACGGTAACATTTTCCGAGGGCGAAAGCGTCTACGATGTTCTTCAACGTACCTACCGGGAGCGGGGCATACACATGGAATCAAGTTGGACACCCATTTACAACAGCGCCTACGTCGAGGGAATTGCGAATCTGTATGAATTCGATGTCGGCAGTCAGTCCGGATGGATGTATAAGGTCAATGGCTGGTTCCCCAACTACGGCTGTTCTCGCTATGCACTGCAGCAGGGGGATGAAATTTGCTGGATGTATACCTGTGTAGGCTTGGGTGAGGATATTGGTGGCGGATATGCTGCCGGTGGCTAAATAGCAATCAAAATAGGTACATGAAGAAGGGGCTGTCTCTTAGTGAGATAGCCCCTTTTCGTTTTTAGTTATACAAGAAGGGGGCGGCAGAGGGTTTCTGCCGCCCCATAGTTAGGTTACTCACTCATGAAGTTTTTCAATTTCTGGATTGCGGATCGTACTGAATCCCGGACGGCCTGATACCGGCACCCTTCCGCTGCTGCGATCTGCTCATAGGTAAGCCCGTGAAAATAGTAGAGAGCCAATCTTCGCTGCTGTGTTTCCGTCAGCTGTGCGATCCTCTTATGTAATTCCTCATAGAGGAGCACCCGGCCGATTTCTTCCTCCAGAGGTTCTTTGGGGAAGGCCGCCCGATGCTCTATCTCGGCTTCGGTCAGATCAATGTGCTCATAGTGCCGGTCTACCTCATTCAGAAAGCGCTTGTCCTCCAGTTCAAATCGGTCAAACAGCTCGTAGATCGCCTGATCTATTTCAAGCCGCTGCCGCCGCTTTTGGCCGTCTGTAAATTCCAAAATGTACTTCGGATGGCCGGTATCGGAGCCGGTCGTGTAAATCGTGTAGGGATTGTCCTTTGCCTTTGCACGGCGTGGATGCGTGCTTTTGTTTTTCGGATGGTTTCCATCCATCGTCTTTTCCTCCGTTTCAATATGAATTTTGGGCTTCATATTGAGGGAGGAGGGCCACGGCACCTATTTGCCGCACAGTTTTCGGCTGCTATGGGACAAAATACAGAAAAATTAGATAATTTTCTGCATTTGCCGTGGCCTGTATGGAGCGACACAGACGGAAGGAATTCCTTGCGCCGAAAGGTGCGAGTGCGCACGCCCGTTCTAAACCGAGTGGGGAACCACCTCGGAGTTCCTGCAGCAAAGACAAAAACCGGCTCTGCCATGCCAAAGGCATAGCAGAGCCGATTCAAAGCGTAAGTGCAGAAACCGCACCATTCGGGCAGTTTGCGCTACATTCCAATATGGATTTCTATGATGGGTCTGAGGGATAGTTCACATTCTTCATTCGCATAGGCATTTCCTAAAATCCAGCACGTTGTTTGAAATTGCGCCGGGACGCATGAGTGCGCCCCGGCGCAAAGGTCCTAAATGGGATTACCGGACTTTCTTTTTCTTCTGAGCCAGCAGAAGGATCGCAGCGCCGGAAATCAGCACGGAACCAAACCACAGCACGACCGGCTGATTATCCCCGGTCGCAGGCGTCACGGGGGTCGTCGGGTCGGTGGGCTGGTCGTTTGCCTTGATCGTCACATCGCTCATATCATAGAGCCGGGTCTGGCCGTTGAGGAAGCGATAGTAGGCAGCCAAAGCGTAGTAGCCCTGCTCGGTGGCCATGCCGTCACGGTCGCCGCTGGCGATGTGGCGGAAGCCGCCGCCGTCCACATAGTAGCTGGCCAGCGCATCCAGAATCGTCAGGCCGTTCTTGATGAAGCGGCTGTCCTTGGCCGGGTCGATGCCCAGAGCGGTCAGCGCAACGATGACCTGAGCGCAGGACTCGCTGTTCTCGGTGCCCCAGCTGCCGAAGCCGCCGGTAGCCAGCTGCAGCTCGGACAGCACATCCAGTGCCTTGTCCACAGCGGCCTTCACGGCATCGTTCTCCTTGTAGTAGGGAGCCAGAGACTGAATGGCCATTGCGGTCATGTCAGGATCTGCGTCGTTGCCGCTGAGGTTCCAGCCGCCGCCCGGAAGCTGGGCATCCAGGATCACCTGAATCAGCTTCTCACGGGTCACATCACCGGAGGTCGGATAGTTGTGGCTGTCCAGAGCGATGAGCGCCCAGATGGGGCCGTTGATGCCCTGCGTCTGGATGTAATCCATGCTGTCCAGACCCTTCAGGAGGTTGTGGCCGCCAACGTTGGTCACATCCTTGCCGATAGCGGTCAGGGCCAAAATGATACGGGAGTTGTCCGTGGACTTGGCACGATGCAGCCGCTCATTCTCGTCGGCGTGCTTCTGCACATATTCCACGACCTTCTCATAGTAGCCGTCGGGGACCGTGCGGCCGGAGCGGGCCAGATCAATGACCATCCACTCGCCGCCGGTGGAGCCCACATCCGGCGTACCAAGGCCGGAAATGTAGTCGCCGGTGGTGGTGTAGATGTTGTCGATCTTCTTGCCCTGCTCGGCGGCCAGACGGGCGTATTCCGCCTCGGCTTCCACCAGAACATCATAGTTCGTGACCAGAGCCTTTTCGGCGTCGGTCAGCTTGTCATAGGCGGACCGGGCGGCGCTGATGGCACCGGCCTTGCTGAGGTCCACCGTGCCGATGGCGTCGATCATGGCGATGACTTCCTCGGCGGTCTTGGTGCGGTTCTGCTCGGCCTCGTATTCCTTCAGGTAATCATCCGTGTAGTGGAACACGATCACATCGCCCTCGTTGAGGTACTGCTGTGCAACGCCCAGGTTGGGGTGTACGCCGTTGAGGGTGTACATCCAGCCGGAGAGCTTTCCGTTGGTGAACTCAGCCAGTTCCGTGCCGTCCTTGGGGGTGATGGCCTGAATGTAGTTGCCACTTTCGTTCTTGATGTCGAACCTGTCGCCAACGACGGCCAGGATCACATCCAGCACGGTGGCGTTGTTGCTGACCGTGACCTTCGTGGTGTCGATCCAGGTTTCCAGGTTGTTGTCAGCCAGCGTGTGCTTGTCGCCGCTGTCGCCGTGGGCGGAGTCGCCCAGCAGAGCGAAGGACACGGTAATATCCTTGCCCGCAGGCAGCAGCACGGTGACGGTGGTGGTCACCTTGGCAGCGCCGTAGGCCAGCGTCACGGTCTGTTCACCACGCTGGTTGGTGTCAAAGCCGGTGATCTCCACGTCGGCCAGATCGACCTCCGTGGTGGAGCCGTCCGTCCAGGTGGCGGTGAGCACAAGGCCGGTCAGGTCCAGCTCGTCGCCAATGGTGTAGGTGGTCTTGTAATCGCCGGAAACGGCCAGCGCATAGGCCACGGGCTTGTCGCTGATAATGGGGCCGTTTTCGCCCTGAATCCAGTTGTGATAGCTGGTGTCAGAGTTGTTCAGCTTTGCAACGACAGTTCCGTTGGTCAGCTGTTCGGTAGTTACAGCCTTTGTCAGCTTATCCGCATCCGCACCAACGGGATCATCGTCCCGGCTGTAATCGCCAGCCATAAAGCCGGGAGACTGAGAATATCCCTCGTTCGAGCAGACATATTTCGTGCTGCCGTCAGCAGGGAAGTTCTTGCTGGTCGTATCTACCAAGTCAATGGCACCGATGCCCTTATCGGCCCCGCAGCCGGTCAGGTAGTGGTTGTTGTTTATCTCGGTAAACTTGTTCAGAGAACGGATTTTACCGATGATGGTACCAACGTTTTCGCCGGTGGCAGAAAGCGTACCGTAGAACACATTGTCGCTGATAACGCCTGCGCCGTTGCCCCAGCACTGGAGCACGCCGGGTTCACCGCCGGTAATGCCGCCCACATAGTCCTTGCCTTCCACGCTGCCGCTGACAAAGCAGCCGATGATTCGTGCCCAAGGAGAGTTGGGTGCGGAATCGGCCACATAACCAGAGCCCATGATGCCGCCCACATAGTTGCCGGTGGCGATGACCTTGCCGGTGAAAGAACTGCTCATGACTTCGCACAGACCCATAGACTGGCCCTTAGCGCCGACCAGACCGCCCACACGGTCTGTGCCATAAACAGTAGCTGCGCTGGTGCAGTTCACGATGGTTCCGTTAAAGTCGCCTGCCAGAGAGCCAATACGCTCCTGATTCTTGTCGCAGCCGATGACTACATCCTCGCCAACAGAGCAGTTGCTGATAATGACCTTGTTCGCTCCGGAGGCATAGCCGCCCAGAAAGCCGGACTTCGTAATATTGGTTTTCCCGATGATATGGCAATTCTCAATGGTGATGGTGTCGGGCACACCGGTGGCATAGATACCATCGTCACCATAGTCCACGGTGTAGTATTGCAGCAGTCCGTTGCCCTCGATGCGTTCACCCTGAATATTCAGGTTCCTGACGACTGCTTCCCGTGCGAAGTTCAGAAGCGGCTTGCTGCCCTTGTTGATGGTCAGGGTATGACCATCGCCATCCAGTGTGCCGCTGAAGGGATACAGATTTCTGCCCATATCCGCTTTGTCATAGGTAGTGCCGATAATGGAAGAATCCCGGAATCCGCCCATCGGCTCCCAGTCTGCAGGCAGGGTCACATTCGCTGCCATTTTGAAATAAACGCCGTTAAAGGAAATACCGGCGTTCACCTCGTCCCGCACGGCTGCAAAGCTCGCCGCATTCCGCAGGATATATGGATCGTCCGCTGTGCCGCTGCCGGTGATACCCGTCTCAGGAGCCCATTCACGGGCCTTCACGGTGATGGTGACGCAGGCTTCCTCTGGAACGGTGGTGGGGACTTTGGCAGCTGAGTAAGCCAGCCGTGCAACGCAGCAATAGGTCGTTGCCCCCTCCTCGTTGGTCAGGGGATAATACACCTTCGATGTTGCGGAATCAATTGCGGTCCATGTTGTCTCGTTCTCGCCCTTGCTGTACCACTGATAACGCAGCATACTCTCGCCGGGCATATTGGCATCCCGAATGACCTCTGCAGTTAAGTAATTTGCTCGGTGTCCTACGGTGTATTCACTTGCGCCTGTGTTGGTTACTTTGACTGTCGGTGTGTAGTCGATGGTATTCGGCATTTTGTTGACGACCATAATGCCAAAACCTTTGGACCATTCCATACCATAGACAGTATTGGTGATTGTGCAGTTTACCCGTAATGTACCTGTTTTATAGGTTGTATCAAACACAAAGGTGTCCGTTGTGGACACTTCTGTTCCATTCAATGTCCAACTATAGCTGGTATGTCCGCCTGCTTCCTGAATCTCCTGGGCCTGCGTTTCATCAAGCACCATTTTCAGGGTGGCTTTTTCCGCTGTTGTGATTTGATAGGGCGGTGTTACCTTTCCCTTATTTGTTGATTTATTTACATCCAGCTTGGGAGTATAATCGTATTCTAAAATAATTGTATCGACGATCAACCGATAAGTCCGGGTTTCAACCTCACCCTTTTTATCGCTCAATTCAATCGTATAGGTCGTTGTACCAACTTCTGTGGTATCCAGAGAAAGTGTTTCTCCAGCTCGATCGACATCGTTAAAGCGCACTGCAATTCGATTATCTAACGACTGCAGTTGCACAATCGTTTCTTTTCCAACAACAACCTGCGTCTTATAGGTAGTCTCATCTACCTGTTCAAGAGCGCAATTCTTTTTATCTGTAAGATTCATGATATGGAACTGAGTGGGAGATTCCAGATCAAAATAGGGACGCACATGGATGTTGCAAGTTTTCTGCTCTCCATTTTCTGCCCAGGTAAGGGTCATGGTTTCGGACCAGACAAAATCCGTTCCTTCTGCAGACCCTACGCCTTTATAAGACATATAGTCCGTTTGGACGCTTTGAACTTCTTTTCCATCCTCTGTTGTATGCGGGGTAGAAGATGCATTCACGGAATAAGCGGTGTTACTTATGTTTGCATTTCCGCTCAGGTCACGGTATGTAAGATAGTATAAAGAAAATGTGTCAATATAGCTCTCTGGAGCCTCAACACGTAAATCCCAGGTTTTCCCCAGTCGGGCCAATCCTGTGAACGGTGCATAAAGAACATACTCCCCATCCACCAGAACAAGCTGAATCGGATACTCGGAATGTTCTTGGGAAGAGTTTGACCCTTTCCAACTTCGGACCGCATAAAAAGAAAAATCCGTCACGGAAAAAGACGAGCCATTGCTGGCTGTGTTCTCTGGAGAGAATTCCGTGCCGGAAGTATTTTGGACATCTGCCGTATTTTCACTTGGCTGCAGCGTCTCTGTCTGCTCGGTGTCAGAAGCTGCACTGTCCGTCTCCTCTGCGGCAAAGGCACTTGTCGGCAGCAAGCTAAGCAACAGGACCGCTACCAGCAAGCCTGCAAAAAGACGTTTTTTCATAAAATATGTGTCACCTACACTCCCATCTAAATTCTACACAAGAAGAGGGATGAGGCGGACGGATGTCCGCCCCACCCCTCTTTGCAGTTTGTGTTATTCGGCCTCGTAAATCGTATAGGGGCTGAAATCGAAGACGATGATCATACCGCCCGTCAGTTCCACACTGGTGCCGTAAGTAGTTGCCGCAGCAATATTGCTTGCGTCAGTGCCGTAGGCGATGTTCCAGCCAGTGCCCTCATAGACAGTGTACTTGACGCCATCAACCTCAACGCCAGTGTTGACAGTGACTGTGGTATTGTCGGGAGCCACACTGTTAATATAGCCGCCAGCATATCCATACACGGGGCTTCCGTCCCAACCTGCAACTACAGCGTTCGAATCCGTAATGTCAACAAAATACTCTTCGTTCTCATTCGTCCAGAAAGCGGTCAGGATCGCATCCAGCAGGTTCGGGGACTTGAAATAGGATGCGCTGGTATCGGGAACCCCATAAACAGTCTGCGTGGTCTCCATGTAGTAGTTCTGGATGTCACTGATGCTCAGCTCCATACCGTCAATGTAGAAGTTGGAGTTGATGTTGTTGGAAGTCGGCAGGCCGCCTTTATAGGCCGGGTAGGTGCCGATCCCCTTGTTCTGGAACATGCCGTAGGTGACGTAGACGGTCACCTTGGGGTCGCTGGTCGTGTCCGTGGTGGCAGCTGCGGCCGGGACGACCAGCACAACGACCATCATGACAGCCATGATCAGAGACAAAAGCCTTTTCTTCATGTTGTTTTCCTCCTTAGAGAATTTTTATTATAAACTCGCTGCCGCTTTGGCAACGTGCTTACCGAAATTGCTTGCCGTTCAGAGAGCGGCCTCTGTCGGCTCGGCTTCGCAAGGCTCGTCCGCCTGCTTGGCCGCCGCCCGTGCGGCGTTGACCCGCTGGCGCTCCAGATTTTTCTTTTCCCGTTCCGCCCGTTTGGCGTCCCGCTCCACTCGGTACAGCTCGATTTGGCGTTTCTTTTCCCGTTGATATCGGCCATTGGACCGGTTATGCGGGTGGCTGTACGCAGGATTCAGGTGCGCCGCCCGCAGAGCGTCCGACCAACTGCCGAACCGCTCGGCAATGTAGCTTCCGCCGACGATCTCACATGGGGCAGGGGACCGTCCCCAATGTTCGGCGCAGCGCCGCAGATAACAGGCCAATTCCGCCAGCGTATCCCCGGCATGACGCTCCGCAAAGGCCCGGTCCTGCTCGTCCAGAGCCGCCCGTGTCCTCTTTGCGATATGCTGTTCGTGCCAGTTCCTGCCGTCAAAATTCTGAGCGCCTGCGACCTTCCCCATAGGGGCACACCTCCTCCGTGTTCGTAAATGGTAAAAATAATACGCCGATAAACCCATAATGGGTCATCAGCGTACACTCCTGCCATATAGCACCACGGAGAGAGCGCCCGCTGCCCGGAATCCTAAACTACACAATTCTACTGACTTGCGCCACGAGGATCTTCCTCTGCGTCCATGATCTACCTTCTCACGATTTCTCGCAATGACGGGCTTTCGCCCCAGCGGTTTCCCGCCTCGATCATATCCTTGCGCTTACAGTGCCGACCGCATGGGGCATTACACCCCTTTCCTTTTAGGCAATCACCTGGCCGTTTCCGGCTCGGATGACCGCCGTGTCGCATCATCGGATTCAATTATTTTATTTTCGAGAATCAACTTAGGCTTGATGGGGAATGATAGAATAGGAATTCCGAAAATGGGGTTTCGTAAATTTACCCCATTTGCGATACCTAAATCTATCTAACCATCTATATTATATCGGCACTCACCGCAAAAGTCAATGACCGTATTGCCGGAATTTAGCAAAATCTCATGCAAATTACAAATACGCATGATAGTTATACTCGGTTTCAGCGCATTTGTGCCAACTGTATCGGTCAAAACGGGAAATGCAAGTAAAATACGCCGTCAAATACATCGTCAAGGAGGAGCCTATATGCCGAAGCGTGGAGAGAACATTTACAAGCGAAAAGATGGCCGGTGGGAGGGGCGGTATATCCGGGGACGGTCGCCCTCCGGCCGGGCCGAGTACGGCTATGTTTATGCCGGAAGCTATCGGGAGTGCCGTGCGAAACGGCAGAAATGTTTGGACGCCTGTCGAGAAGCGCCGGTAGCAGCTTCCTCGCTCACACTGAATCAGGCTGCGGAGCGGTTTCTTGCGGACAAGCAGGATGACTTGAAACGGTCCACCATTGCCAGGTACACCTATGTACTGAAACACTATATTCTGCCCGTTTTTGGGGCCGTTCTTCTCAGCCAACTGACGGCGAACCAAATTTCCGAATTTCTTCGTCGGTTACAGAAAAACGGTCTTTCCGGGAAGAGCGCCAGAGACGTGGGGGTGTTATTGAAGTCCATCCTGAGATACAGCGCCAAAAAGCTGGACTGCCCCAGTCCGGGGATGACTGTGGAGCTGCCAGCGTATCGACGAAAGCAGATTGACATCTTCTATCCGGACGAGATCCAGCGGTTGGCACAGATGATCATGGATGAACCGACGACAACCGGTATCGGCATTTTGCTGACACTGAACACCGGCTTGCGTCTTGGGGAGCTGTGCGCCCTGCAATATAAGGATATTGACCTGCGGAATGGGGTAGTCCATGTCCGCAAAACCGTACAGCGCATCCGCAGTGGGGACCGCACCAGTCTGATGGTGCTGCCGCCCAAAAGTGACAGCGCCCGGCGTACTATCCCGCTGCCGGGGGACATGGCCGCCCTTCTGCAAAAGCTGGTCCAGTCCCATCCCAACGGCGAAAACTATCTCTTGACTGGGAAAAATGTGCCGATGGAGCCACGGACAATGCAATATCAGTACCGGGCTTTGCTGAAAGCAGCGGGTATCCCGTACAGAAATTTTCACACGCTGCGGCACACATACGCCTCCCGCTGTGTGGAGCGTGGGATAGATGTAAAGAGCCTGAGCGAGATGCTGGGTCATGCGGATGTCCGCACCACACTTCAAGTCTATGTCCATTCGTCCCTGGAGCACAAAATGCGGGTGATCCAAAGCATTTGCTTCCTTGCTCCGGCGCTGGCCGCAGAATTTGCGCCGTCCCCGTCCCCGTCAGTTTTTCCGGAAACGCTCCAATATCAACAGCTTTTGGCAGCGCTATCGCAAATGGGGTAAATTTACGAAATCTACAGACGCTTTCCTTTTCCGTGAGTTTACTACAAATTCATTATACTATTTAGCACATTATCGTCAATTCGTTTGTTGCGTTGCTTTTCAGAAAAATGGTGCCACCCGATGGGGTGACACCATTTTCTTTGTTACGGGCACAGAACACCGTATCCCAGAATCTCGTAATGTCCTATGGGATAGCGGTTCACCCGGCAGAGGTTTCCGGAATTGCCCTCTACGGTGTAGATGATTCCGTCCTCCACCTTCTGGACGATGCCCACATGGTCAGCCTCCCCATCCTGGGGGCCGGAGCCGCCCTTGTTGTCCCAGTCGAAGAAGATAACCATGCCGGGAACAGGCTTGGCGGAGCCGTCCAGCCATTGCCCACGCTCCTGAAACCACTGTACGCCGTTTCCGCAACCGGAAAATTTCGGGCAGACACCGGTGTCGATATAACCGCACTGGTCGGCACACCAGCTGACAAAGCAGGCGCACCACTCCACACGGCTGCCGAATCCGTACCAAGACCAGTATGGTCCGCCGCCTATATTTCCGACCTGCGACAGCGCCACTGTAACGATGGCATCGTCCCCGGAATAGATGCCGTAGAGAACGGATGACCACAATTTGCGGTTTTCCTCGGCAAGCAGTTCGGAAAGCTGCTGCCGCTGGTCGGCGGTGAAATCGAATTGCTCAGCCATTTCCTCGGCGGTCTTGTGGCTGACCGTGATATAGAGATAGGTGCGTGTGACCGTCGTGACGGTTTCCACAATGTTTCCGTGGCCGTCGTCGGTTTCAGTGATGACATCCTCAGTCTTGCTCTCCGTGCGGGAAGACAGGTCGTTCATCTGCCAGAAAATATCCTTGAGGATGGCTTTCTTACTATCGTCCACCGTGGCGACCTCCTGCGGATCATCGGGGTCAGTAGTGGTTTTCACCGCATAAACGGCCAGCACCTCTGGCCAGACCGCACGGGAGCCGGACATTTCCAGTTCGTCATAGGTGCTGCCTGCTTTTGCAGCGTCGATCTGCGATTGATAATCGGTGTTGATCTCCTGTACCACCTGCCGCATGGCCTGTCCCGTGCCGCTATCCTCGCCGGAGAAGAAGATGCCGAAGCAGGAACTGGCAATCAGCCCGACCACGCAAAGCACAAGGATGACGACTACCGCGACCCAGCCGCCTGCGGCAATGGCGGCGATCAGCGCCTTTGTTCCGGCAATGATCGCTTTGACCGCCGCAACGGTGGCTTTTGCGGCAACCTTAACGGCCTGTACCGTAGCCTTGGCTGCCGCCTTTGCCGCCTGTACGGTTTTCTGCGCCGCTTTTGCGGAAGCCTTTGCCGTCACCTTGGCGGTCTTAGCCGTGGTCTGCGCTGTTTTTACTGCTGCCCGCCCGGTCTGCTGCGCGGTTTTGACCCCCTTCTGTGCGACCTTTACGGAGCCCTTTCCGGCGGACTGTGCCGTTTTGAGCGTACCCTTTCCGGCTTTCTGAACCGCTTGCTGTGTGGCTTTTTTCGGCTGGGTTCCCTTGAACGCATCCTTGCATTTCTGAATGTTGTCCCGTGCTTTACCGGCATTGCGTTTCGCATCGGAGAACCCGCGCTGTCCGCGTTTTTGCAGCTGAACCCCGGTTTCTGCCACGCATCGGCGCACGGTATCTTTGATTTGCTGTGCGCCGTACTCCTGCGGAGAAGTCTCCGTAGGAGCGGCGTTTTTTTCAGCGGTATCCGCAGTGTCCTTGGTGCGGACGGCAGCAGATTTGATGCGTTCAGAGACAACGGCAGCACGGTCAATGGTCTTGACCGTGCCCCGAATCGACTCTTTTGTTTTAATATCCGCCATGATGTTTCTGTGCACCTCTCATTTCGTATTACTTCCCACAATAATGCTCTCATCCGGTTTGGTGGTCATCAGGCGGTACAGCTCTGTATCTTTCGGAAACTGATTTTTGAAGGGCACCAGTGCGCCGCCGTAGCGCAAAAGGCCGCAGCCTGCCGGGGCGTTGGTGATATAGCCGGTCTGCTCCGGGGAAATGTTCAAAAGTGCTGCCAGCTTCTCCCGGTCGCTGGGAGCCTGATTGAGCAGGATCAGCATTTCGGAATTCGACAGCATAGTGCTGGCCTGAACGGAATCCAGCAGATACTCCACATTCTGCGTAATGGCGGTGGGATAGGCACCGCGTTTACGGAAGCGACGCCATGCGGAATCAAAGAAATCCGCGCTGTACGGATTCTGAAAGACCACATGAAATTCGTCGATGAACAGGTGCGTCCGCTTGCCTTTGCGCCAGTTTTCCGTCACGCGGTTGAGCATAGCGTCGGTGATAATCAGAAGCCCCATGGTTTTGAGCTGACGCCCCAGATCCATAATGTCATAGATAACGATGCGGTTTTGGGTGTCCACATTGGTTTCATGGGCAAAGGCATCCAGGCTGCCGGTGGTGAACAGCTCCAGCGCCAGCGCCAGATCGCGGGCTTCTTCCTCCGGCTGTGCCAGCAGCTTTTCCCGGAGAACACGAAGCGTCGGGACAGGGCCGCCGCGCTTATAGGCCGCATACACGGCGTCTACGCACCGGTCGATGATGCTCTTTTGCAAGGGGCCGATGCCGCCGCGGTCAAGCTGTTCAAACAGGGACAGGATAAACTCGGATTTATCTACTACCGGGTTGCCGCCGTCGCCGTAGCCCTCCACCATGTCCATGGCGTTGATATGGTCGGGGCTGCCCGCCGCAATGCGGATGACCTCACCGCCCAGCGCCTGACCCAGCGCATAATACTCGCGCTCGGGATCACAGATCAAAATATCATCCTTTGTGGCCAGCGCAAGAAAGACGATCAGCTCCTTTGCCGAAAAAGATTTGCCGCTGCCGGGAACGCCGGTAATGATGGTGGATTGGTTGAGCAGATTTGCACGGTTGCACAGCAGCAGATTGCCGGAGATGGCGTTCTCACCGTAATAAATGCCGCCCGGCTCCATGATCTCCTGCACACGGAACGGCATCAGCGCCGCCAGCGCTTCCGAGGTGAAGGTGCGCAGAATATCAATTTTCCGCACGCCAATGGGCAGTGCTGTGTTCAGGCCGTCCATCTGCTGAAAGCGCAGCGTGGCCATTTGGCACATCCGCTGTGTGGCAGAGGTGAGGATGTAGTCGGTGTCAGCGTCCAGCTGCTGCTTGCTGTCCGCCGTATGCACCAGCGTCACCATGCCCAGAAGCATCCGCTGGTCACGGGAGGTGAGGTCGTCAAGAAATTCCTTCATCTCCGCCCGCTGCTTTTCCATGTCGTAGGGGATCGTGCCGGAGAAATTGTTGTTTTGCTGCTGCTTGCGTAAAAAGTCCACGATGTTTCTCTCTACGCCGAGCAGACGGCTTTCTCCGTCGCGGATCGCCTCGTCCATGGGGATCGGTACCACATCAATAGATAGGATCATCGGCCGGTCAATACCGGACAGCTCCGAGAGAATATCGTCCCGCAGATAGGCGGCGTAATCCTTGAGGAACAGCACACGGCCGTAACGGTCGCCCATGCGGAAACAGTCCCGGTCAAATTCAAAGCTGTCCGGACAGATGTAGTCCCTAAAGCTGTGACCCAGCTTCATGGACAGCTTTGGGTCGAAATGAAAGTCCGCTTCCTCGCCGTGACGGAAAAAGCCGTGCAGAATGCGCAGCCGATCCATCATATCCAGCTCCGTGCAGCGCGAGCCGAGGCGGGAGAGCGCCAGCGTATACTCTGAACCGGTGCGGGCGAAATAGCTTTCGGCCTCCTTATAGCTTTTGCGTGTGATCGTCACCGTGATATACAGGTCGCGGATCATACCGCTGGCGTGGGATGCTTTTTCCAGCAGCATATCGTTATATTCCTTGCGGTAATGGTCGCGGCCGTCGTTTTCATAGGGAATCATGATGTATTCCTCAAAATCACGGCGGTTGAGCTTTCGGGTGACGATGCTCAACTTGGTGTCGGCGTTACTGTCGCAGAGGTTCAGCAGGGCGCTGTACCCCAGCAGCATGGATTTCTGATCTTCCTCGCCGGCCAGCGCGTAGTTGATGTCGGAAAACTGCCAGGTGCGGCTATAGCGGTTCTGCCCCACAAGCAAAATGCCGCTTTTCCAGACCGTGCGGATGGGGATCACCTCCTGCACGCTGTGAGGGATCATAAATTTATCCGTATCTCTGCGGCGGATGTTTTTCAGTGTTTTCAGCATTTTTGCCTCCTTCGGGTGTGGTCGGATGTCGTTTTGAACTTAGGGCAAAATGCGCCCAAGTTTCCAATGTCAGTGTCGTTTTTGGGCTTTGGCGTGCGCTTCCTGCATGGCTTCGCGGTATAAATTCTTCGGCTTGAAGGTCAGCCGCCTGGGGATCAGAAATTCCGAGCGTACCCATGCGATCACGAATTTTTCCGCCGTCATGCCGTGGTATTTTACAAAGCCCATGGCAGCAAAGGGAGCCGCGCCGAGGATACACAGCCAGCTGACCGTTTCCGTACCCAGCACATTCCGCAGACCGAAATAAATACCGACGGCAACACCGCAGGCCAGCACAGAAAAAACGAGCTGCCGCAGCGACAGCCCGAAAAACATATTCTCTTTATATTCGCGTATCTCGCGGTTAATCTTGATTTCCATAGTCGTTATCCTCTCTCCGGTGTGCTTTTAGCCGGTGTTTTCGGTTGGAGCGCCGTGGGGCTTTCACCGCTCTCCGGGCGGAGAAAATCCAGCCGCGAGGCAGCATAAATAGCATTGTCATTGAGCTGACGCTGCCATGCGCCGACAGACGGTGCCCATTTGAAGCCGTTATATTTTAGATTGCTTCGCTGTTCCTCCGTGGGCTTTCCGTCAAAATACAGGCGCAGGCGATTATCTTCCTTGTCTGCCTCGGCATGACCACCCGGAAAATCCCAGCCTACATATTCCGTGTTTTGTGTTCGGGACACCTCCTCAATGCGCTGCCTAAGTCTGCGCATTTCCGCTGTGTTGCCGCTGAGTATATAAGACGGATAGGGCTGCTTTTCCCGCGAATAGCTGTTTTGCACACGCTCGTCCAGCTTGGCCGCCTCCGCGTCCGAAAGGCCGGGACAGCCCAGCGCTGTGGCGTGTTTCTTGAAGTAGGCGTTGATCTCCTTCATGCGTGCGTGCTGCTTAGTCAGCTTATCGAGCTTCGCTTGCAGCTTTTCCACCGCCTGGGGATCATCGCTGCGAATTACATTATTTTGAATCATTGTATTTCCTCCTTCAAATTAAAGACCCATCATTTCGCGTACTACGCGGTCTGCCATTTTTACCGTTCCCACCAGTACAAGCAGGTTAAAAATCAGCTCGCCAATGTAAGACCATACCTGTGTGACCGCCGCTGCGTTCGGATCGACCACGGGCGGACTGGATGCGAACAGAGAGAAGATGATACAGGCCAACACAATGATCGCGCCCTCCAGGCAAACGGCGGCGTAGGATTTCAGAAAGCTCTTACCCACCTGCTGACTCGGTTCACCGGCAAAGGTAGCCAGCGGTACCGGCGCGATAGCTGTGTAAATATAGAGCTTGAAAAAGCGCCCGTAAACGGAGAGGATCATGATAAACGAGAGGATTATGATGAACAATCCGCCGATCAAGGTCACTGCCCAGAGCGGAATACTTTCCCAAAAGCCGCAGTCCTCAATGGCGGTCACGATCTCTGCCGGAAGCACGGTCTGCTGTGCTGTGCCCATACCGGCCGCCGTCATTATGGTGGAAATAACGCCCTGCACAATGGAAAACAGCGCCATCATCAGCTCCAACCCATAGGTGACGACCGCTTTCGCCAGTGCAAAGCGGACAAACAGCTTGATTGCCACCTCCGGCTTTTTGACCTCGGCAAAGGAGCCGCAGGTCTTAACGATACCTACCACGAAAAAAAGCACCAACAGCGCCAAGCCGATGGCCTGCACAGTACCGTTAATGGTCTTGATCACATTCCATATTGTGCCGCCCTTGAAGTTTTCGGGGGACTGTGTGAGCAGCTGCCATATTTCCGCCAGCTTTTCATTCCAAGTTTCAAGTGCGTTCTCGAGATTCTGTACGACCCAGTTATCACTCATATAGCTTCCTCCTTTCCCGACAGCATAAGGGGGCAGGCACGAAGCCTGCCCCTCGCTACCGTATTTTGATTATCGCTCGCCCCGGTCGGGTGTGTTGCGGATCACGCCATACACATCATCCACAAAGTAGCGCCCGGCAAAGGGATTGAATATGGCGTGGCATTTTACACCGTTATACTCTGCCAGATAGTCATTGTCTCCGAGGCGTTTCAAAATCGTCGCCTCTCCGAGCACATGATTTTCACCCTGCTTCAGCGAATGGATATAGCATTGGCACTTTTCCATGACCGTTTCCTCCGTTAACCAGTGATCAGCGTCAGGATTTCCTTAGCAAAGGTCACGACGACACCGCCGGCAAGTGTCAGAAATCCGTTGCTGCGCTGGCTGGGGTCATGGCTCTGAAAGGACAGACCGATCTGCACGATACCCCAGCCCAGCAGAATCAGACCGACCGCGCGGATCACGCCGAAGATAAAATCAGACAGATTGTTGATAACCGCCAACGGGTCGTTTCCTGCGGCAAAGGCTGTCATGGGCAGACAACATACGGTGAACACAACAGCGGCATAGACCGCCAGAACCCCCCTGCTCTTTTTCCCCATAGGCAGAGGACGGGTGTGTTTGCTTTTCTTAGTGCTTTTGAGATGCTTCATTGGGTTTTTCCTCCAGCTCATAAATTGCCTCCAATTCCTCGTTGGAAAGGAGTTCGTATTGGGTTTCGTTTTCGCTCGGCACTGCCACGGGATCCGTTGGCAGAAGCCAGTCGTGAATGGTGATCGCTGCAATGGCGTACTCGGCGCTTCCGTGGATATAAGGCAGTGCGCCGCCGTCCGGGGTGTGCGACACCAGCGGATGGGTCATGATGTCAAACTTGTCGTCGCAGACCGGTAATTCGCCGCGAATGAACAGCAGTGCCTTGCCGTTGTCCAGCATCCGAACCTCATCCGGTGTCATCAACTCACGCCCGGTGATCTGATAATTGGTGCTGTAATTGCCATTTCGCCCGGACGATCTTCCGTAGGTGTTCGTGTCGATCGTGGCCTTGCCGAGCAGTTCCGAGATGTACTTGTGGGATCCCTGCTCGTTGCCGCCGAGATACAGCAGCTCGTCGCAGTTGCCCAAAATGCTCTCCCACTGCTTTTCAAACAGCGTCTTTAACTGCGCAATGTTTTGCAGGATGATGGACACGAACACATTGCGGGAACGCATGGTGGATAGCTTTTTGTCAAAATCCTCCGGCAGTGAGATGTTCGCGAACTCATCCATGAGAAAGTGTACGGGAACTGGCAGGCTGCCGCCATGCTTGTGGTCGGCGCTGTCAAAAAGCTGCTGAAAGAGCTGCTGATACAAAACGGATACTAAAAAGTTGAAGCTCGTATCACTGTCCGAGATCAGCGCAAACAGTGCCACACGCTTTTCGCCCATATCCTGCAAATTCAGTTCGTCCGTGGCGGTCAGCGCCGCCACAGACGAGAGATTGAATTTTTCGAGCCTTGCCGCCAGTGTAATCTGGATGCTTTTCAGCGTTTTGGCGCTGCCGGAGTGATAGTCCTTATAATACTTGACAGCGATATGCTCCGGGTCGCGCATTTCCAGCCGCTCAAACAACACATCCAGCGGCGACTGGTAGGAATCATCCTCCTCCCGCACCTCGCCGGCGCGCAGCATCTCCATGACCATCGGGAAGTTTTGCTCGTCGGGCGGCGCTTCGTGGTAGAGATAGTAGACCAGTGCCGACAACAGCATAGCAGCCGTCGTGTCCCAAAACGGGTCATTGGTCTGGCTGCCCTTGGGTGTGGTCGCCTTGAACAGATTCGTCACCAGCATCTGCACCTCGTTGTCATCGGTCAGATAGACGAAGGGGTTATAGCAGTGACTTTTCTCCATGTGCAGCAGATCCAGCACCCGGATCTCATATCCGGATTCCTCCAGCAGCCGTCCGGAATCGCGAAGCAGCTCGCCTTTGGGGTCAAGGCAGACAAAGGACGAACCCTGCGGTGACAGGCAAGCCTCATACAGGCAGGGCTTGGCATACGAACGGGTCTTGCCCGCGCCGCTGCCGCCGATGATAACGGTATTCAGGTTGCGCTTGTGCTTGCGGCCGTTTAGTCCCATACGGATGTGCTGCGTGAACACCTTGTTTGGCTTTGGCGGGCGTGCCCGATACTTTCGGTTCACGGTTTCCGCATCGCCCCATTTGGCAGAGCCGTGTTCCTCGCCGCGCCGGTAATGACGGCGGGTGGAAAGATAGACCCCGATCACCATGGCATACAGGGCAATGAAAACGAGGACAGTTTTCAGGCTGTCCTCGCACCACTCGATATGAAACGGCTCATTCATTGCCGTTGGAATTTGCCGAAGGTTCTCGGGAAGGCCACCGGAAGCAGCCGGGGCGATCAGCAGCCCCAGCCACACCGCAGGGATCAGCCCCGTCGCATACCACAGCCATTTTTGTTTACCGTTCATCTTTCTGCTTGACTCTTTTGGATTTGCTCGGTGCGTCAACGGTTTTAATGAGAACTTCATCGACAATATCGGTGGGGCGTTTGTCCTCAATCAAATCGTTACGCAGGTTGTTGAGTGCATTGATCACGACGCCGTGCTGATACGGATCAAGGGTCAATACCCGCATATCCTGTTTTTCCATGGCTCATCGCTCCTTTCCGGTTTCCTTTTGCGCTGCCGTGCGGCTTTGCTCCAGCGTCCGCACCATTTTGCCGGTCATGGTCTGCAGCGTGTCACGAATGTCGGTTAGCTCACCGCGAATGGTCTGCGGCTCCGCATTTTTCAGCTCATCGGGCAAGCGGCTGAAATCATACCCCTGTGTGTCCACACCATACTTGCGGCACAGCATATAGGAAACACAGTAGCTTTTGAAGGCGTCAGTCTGCGGGGTACTGTTTTCCTGCTGCGCCATCTCGGCACGAGCCAGTGCCAGCGATACGCTGCGAAACAGGTCTTGCCCGTCCATACCGCGCTGGACGAAGATGGTTTTGCGCTCATAGTCATACACCGCACCGTTTTGCACGCTGTCGGCCATTTCAATAGGCACCGGGCGCTTGGCGATCAGTGCAGAAAGCAGCAGGCGGTCATCATAATGCACCTGCGGCTGCCGCCGGCGTTTGGCATCCGTTTGGCTGATGTCAAAGACCTTTTTCACATTATAGTAGTAGCCGGTGCGGCCATCCTCGGTCACATAGCTGTCCCCGGCTTCCAGAATGGAAATGCCTGTTTCGTTTTTGCGGACATAGATGCCGCGTTCTTTCCAGCCGTCAAAGTCCCGCAGGCGGGTGGCCTCATCGTTCTGTGCATAGATCAGCAGCGCGTTTGTGGCCGAATAGCGGTCAAATCGTGCCTGCACATCCAGAAAGCCCCGAAAGGCTTCTCCGTCCCGCATGACCTCCTGTGCCATTTCATCCGCCAGTGCATACAGGCTGTCGCGTTCCGCCTTCTTCTTGGCGGCATATTCCTCCTTGGTCAGCTGCGGACGGTCGCTCTGCGTTTCCGTGGCAGTGGGGGCGGTAAAAAGATCATCGAAGTTTGCCATAGCTTATCTCTCCTTACTTTTTCTGACCCGCTTTTTCGGCGGAGTCTGTCGGTGTTCATTTTGCGATCGTGTACTCTTGGCGGGTCTGCTGCGTTCGGTCGGCTTGCGCTCCTCCGTCTCCTGCTGCTCACGGCGGATCTCCTTCAGCTCCTCGCGGACAGATGGACGATCTTCCTTAGCAGTACCCTCGGCGGATCTCTTTCTGGATTTTGAGGAAGGCTCGGACGGACGGGATTTCTCCGTCCGAGCCGCCGTGGGGTTTTCTTGGGCAGCCTCCTGCTTCTGCGCAGGAGCTGCCATCATTTCATCCAGCAGCCGGTCGTCCTCACTCTTTTGCGGGCGCTCCTGTTCGGGAGCCGTCTGCCCGGCGGCATCCTTATTCTTATCCCGTCCTGTTTCCGCGTTTTCACGGATGACTTCGGGGTCGGATACCGTGGCGATTTTGATGTTCTCCACAATGCGGTTGATCTTGGCGGCATCTTCGGCGCGTACCATGATCTCACTGACGCCGTGTGGGTTGTCCTTTGCCTCCCGCAGAACGCAGTAGACTACGCCGTAGCGCTTGGCATCGGCCACAAAGCGGGCCATGTCCTTGTTTTTGACGGTGAAAATAGTCAGCTCCTTGCCGCTGCGCAGCATGGAGGTAAGCCGCTGGCGTCCTTTGATTTTGTTCTTGTCCCGGTTTTTCAGTGCTGCGTACAGAAGCGCCGCCACCTCCTTTGCCGCACTGCCGGTGATTTTTGCCGCAACCTCCATGCCCTCCAAGCTCAGTCGGACGACCTGTTCAGCTGCGTCTCCGGATGTGTTCATTCTGTTGTTCCTCCTTTTGTCGTTGTTTTTGTGCGTCCTCCCGGACAGCTTTCAGTTTCTCCGCCATCACGCCGGAGCGCTCGGCAATATCGTCGCACAGATGCACTTCCCGGCGCAGCGCTTTGAGCCTTTCGGACAACTCCCGGATCTGCGCCCGATGTGCGTCGGCCTGTTTGGGACTGTCCCGGACTGCCTTTGTGCGCAGCGCATTTTGCAGTACCCGGCGTTTGGCGGACAATTCTCGGATATTCACCTCCTGTTCCTTTTTATATAAAGCAAGCTGCTCGGCGGTATCAATTTGATGCCGTGCGAGCAGCCGTACTTCCTGTGAGATGTTATTCAGTTTGAGCAGATCTTCCCGCAGCAGAAAATGGAGCCGCGCCCGGTTTTGCGGACGGCCTTTGGGGAAGATACCGAGCTTGTAGCAGTAATAGAAATACAGTGCGCGAAAGCCGGTGATCTTGCGCGCAGCTTGCCGGCTGCCTTGGACGCGGAAGGTTTTTGGCCTTGGTTTATCGGTCATTTGCCGCTCCGGCTGCGGCAGGGGCTGTTGCAAAATACGCTGCCGGATGGCCTCGGCGGTGTAAGCCTCTCCGAAATTCCGGGTCAGACGGACAAAGCGCTCCTTACCGGGAGGGCGCACCGAAATATCCTTGCCGAATTTCACCTCATAGCCCTTTTGGCGAAGCAGATAGTAAAACTGCTTTTCGGTGACGCTCTGCCGGATCAGCTCATCGATCTCGCTGCGGATCAGTCCGCGCCAGGTGGGACGCTGCTCCTGCTCTGCACGCCATTCCCCATAGTGCTTTGACTTCCCGGCTTGCGGCCGTTGGATGACCGACAAGTTATATTCCCGGCAAAGGGTGTCGGACACGGTGCGCATATCATGATAATCTTTTTCGGTGCGGTGGTATTTGATGCCGTCCACAAAGGATACCGTATTCAGCACAAAATGATTGTGCAGATGATTTTCCTTATCCAGATGGGTCGCCACCAGTACCTGATACCGTTCGCCCCAAAGCCGCTGCGCCAGCTTCACGCCGATCTCATGCGCCAACTCCGGCGTGGCCTCGCCGGGCGCGAAGGACTGATACCCATGGTAGGCGATCACACCGTCCTCCTTGCCGAAACGCTTTTTTACTGCCAGCATCTCGTCCCGTGCCGTGGACGGCAGGCAGTTGATGCCGCTGATAAATTGCCGTACCACCATTGCACTCTCATCGTCCGGTGTGACCGCTGTTTTCTCCGCACGGACAGCATAATCGATCACATCCGAAAGGCTTTGTGTCTGCACATCGGTCAGTTCCTCTTGCCGATAGAATTTCGGATTATCCGTCTTGTCCGGGTTTTCGATATACAGCACCACCTTGCCCAGCCAGCCCTTGACCGCCCAGATGGATGTGGTAGCCATGGCATTACTCCCGCTTTGCCGGAAGCACGACCGCCGCTGTAACCTCCCGGATGAGCTTGTCCAGCCGCTTGCTGTCCTCGTCATAACGCTTTGCATCCACCACATTCAGTACATGGGCTTTCTGTGCGATCTGGTTAAGGTTGTGCCCTACATAGTGCATCTCACGCATAAAGGCAAAGTATTCCGGCGGCGGTGCTTCACGGGGTACCTCTCCGGTGATCAGATGGCGAAGGTAGGCTTCGCGGGACAGACGGCATTTTTTTACCTGTTTATTCAGATTTTCCGCTTCCTTGCGACTTAGCCGCACCTTGATCTCAATGTTTCGTTTGGTCATGTTCATTCCTCCATATAGCGATATTGCCGCGCTCGGCGGCGCAGGGGTTACAGGGGGATGCCCCTGTCAAGCTGCCTTTTGTCCCCAAAAGGCGTTGCTTGCTGGTATAGCACATTCTCACGCTCCCTGCGGTCGTGCGTCGGAGCCGACCTGCCGACAAACGATCATCGCTCCCGATCCCGTCCGCGCTCCGGAAGCGCCATCACACGGTCATAGTCCTCACGGAGCATATAGCAGCGCTCTACGCTCCAGCCCTTTTCACCACCGCGTTCGACCGCCATATACTGCTCCAGCCGGACACAGGGATCCGTTCCGTCCAAACAGCTTCCATAGACGGAGTAACCGCCCATGTTCGGCTGAAACGCTTTATTGCCGCTGGACACAGCGTAGGTGCGGGAGCGTTCGCTGTATTGTGCGGTAAAACAGTCCTGCATAAAGGTGATATAGCCGCATACATGAATGCCGGCACGCTCGGCTTTACGAAACAGCTCTTTCATTTTCCCATAGGGTAATTCGACCTGCTGTTCGGGATACTGCGCCGAAAAAGACACGCCGTCAAAATCCTCGGCCACAAGAATGTGCTCGCTGTTTTGATACTGACGGCGCACCGCTTCTTCGGCTTCTTCGCGACTTTCGGCTTCCACCGTAACGGCCCGTTTCAATGTTTCGGTAATGATGACCCTGTATTCGCTCATCGTGCAAAGCTCCTTTCCGTCATCGGATTTTCTTTCGCCGGTTGCAATCCCATCCGTATACAAAGCCAATCGTTATAATCCTTGCCTTGCCGGGGGAAGGCACTTGCCACTTCATAACGCTCGGCCAACTGCTGTCGGATCGCCTCGGTGGCGCTGCGTCCGGTCATGTCATTATCCAGGCACAGGCAAATGGTTTTGATCTCCGCATGGTCTTTCAGATACTGTGTCAGCGCCAACGGCAGACGGTGCTCCTGTGTTTCCTTTTGCGGCTTATAGACTCCGGCCAAGGATAACAGATGCTGTGACCGCCACGACAGCCCGCCAGCCTGCGCCATGGTGGCATAGGATAACAGGTCGATGGCCGACTCGAATACGCAGAGCATCCGACTTTCGCCCGTAGCCGGGAGGGCAAAGGAAAATCTCTTGTCGCTGCCGGTCGCCTCGCCCTTAAAATCCGTTCCGATGCCTCGCAGGCACGCATAGCGCGGCGTTCCGTTCCTATCCATGCCGACGAATACGGCATTATGGTAGGGGAGGCTTTCATACAGCTGGCCGGAACGGATACACTGCTCGATCAATCCACCGTCAATGCCGCGGCTTTTCAGATAGGCAATAACGCGGGTATTGCTGTTACTTTTGGGCGGCAAGAGCAGCGTTTTCGGCTTCTCCGGCTGAGCGCGGGCATGAAAAACGGACGGTCTTTCCGCCGCCCGTCCCACGATCCGCTCTACCGCCTCGGTAAAAGGGAACTCTTTGACCTTGATCAGGTAATCCAGCGCTGTTTTTCCGCCGATCCCGCGTGAGAACCAGCACCACTTTCCATTGGAGATTTTAAGGCTGTCATGCTCACGGGTGCAGTAAGTGTTGCCGCCGAAATGCACCAGCTCCTGCGGCTCATAAGTCTGGAGGTAGGTCAGCAAGTCCATTTTCTTTGCCCGGTCGATCATCTCTCTTGTGACATAGCCCATCGGTTCATCAACTCCTTGAAATAGAATAAGCCGGACAGGCTTCACATCGGTGAAAGCCGTCCGGCTATGTATGGGATCTGCATACTCTATGCAGATCAGGGTTATTCGGTTGTGGTGTCCTCATATGATAAATTAACTTATGATAATCTCGTTTATAGTATATGGCAAGGGCGCAGAGGAGCCGATCCATTATCAGATATTTTTCCCATCAATTTTCCTATGGCTAAATTATATCCGCTGCCGCTTGAATAATTTTATCATCTGATTTTGCATTATTTCTGCAAAAACAAGATATAAATATTGACGCAGACGATTTTAACTGCTATAATATAGGCGAAGAATGGAGAAACTATACTGTGGATGGAGGTATCCGCTTATGCTTATACAGTTTTCGATTGAAAACCACCGGTCTATCAAGGATAGCGCGGTGATCAGTTTTGCCGCTTCAAAGGATAAGTCTTTGGAGTCTTATCTGCTGCACCCGGACGAAAAGAGAGCACTTTTACCGGCTATTGCTATTTACGGAGCGAATGCCGCCGGCAAGAGTAATGTGCTGCACGCACTGATGACGATGAAGGATATGGTCGTCGGAGAAGCGGCCAAAATCTCCAAGGGACAAAAATTGCCATGGGAACCGTTTGGTGACACCACAGTGCCTACATCCTTTGAGGTCGTGTTCATTTATCAAGGTGTTCGGTATGCTTACGGCTTTTCTTTTGATGCCAAGAAGATCTATACGGAGTATCTATACCATTGGCCGAACGGGCGCGAGGCACTGATTTTCTCAAGAGAAAACGGCGCATACGAATTCCGTGAGAATGTTAATGAGCAAATCACACTCAGTAACCGCACGCCGGATAATAAGCTGTATCTTGTTTCCTCAAATGACTGGAACTTGCCGCAAACGGAAAACGCCTACAAGTGGTTCTTGGAAAAGCTGACATTCTTGATGGAGGAAGCACCGGCTACTTCGGAAACGGTCGCGCAGATCGTCAGCGGCGATGAGAAGAAGGCTCGTATCCTGAAGGAACTGTTGCTTGCAGATCTCGGTATTTCCGATGTGACTGTCAAGAACATCTCCGGCAAGGCCCCGGTCATTACAACCACGCACCGAGTCATCGGTGCGGATGGCAGTGTGGAACACTTTCAGCTCCTTATGGATCAGGAGTCGTCCGGAACACAACGATTTTTCTCCCGTATCGGCGGCTGGCTGCAAGCGCTGGAGAACGGCGCACTGCTTGTCGTTGACGAGATCGAGGACAGTCTGCATCCGCTCCTGACAAAGCGGCTGATCGAGATGGTTCAGGACAATACGATCAACACAGAGGGAGCACAGCTTCTGTTTACGACGCATGATGCTATGCTGCTTGATCTTACCTTCTTCCGCAGAGATCAGATATGGTTTGCGGAAAAGGATGAGAAGTCCTGTGCGACTGAGTTGTATTCGCTGGCGTCCTTCTCTCCGAGAAAGGGTGAGAACATCCGCAAGGGGTATTTGCAAGGACGCTTTGGTGCGATTCCGTTTATCGGAGGTGACGGCTTATGGCAGGAATGAGAAAGGAATACGACCCCAATAAAGGCAGTCGCCGTAAGCGTAGACCTATCATTTATATCATCTGCGAGGGCAAGGAAACGGAAACCAAGTATTTTAAGCATTTCCGTTCTCGTAACTGCCTGGTAGACATTGTGCCGATTTCTTCTAAACACAAGGCCGCCGAGCATTTGGTGAAGCACGCAAAAGGGCTGCTTTCTCAATCGGATTATTTTCCAAAGGATGGCGATCAGCTGTGGTGCGTTTTCGATTGCGATGACAACAAGAACTCCGAATTGAAAAATGCCGCCGATTACGCCGAGAAGCACGGGTATAAAATTGCCTATTCCAATCCTTGCTTTGAATTCTGGTATCTTCTTCATTTTGTGAAGCAGTACAGCTACTTAAACGGGGCCGAAGAAGTGCTGCACCAACTGCAAAGCAAAGGGCGGCTTGAAAAATACGAAAAGAATTTGGATGTTTTTGCCGACCTGTTACCTCATCAATCAGAGGCAATACGGCGTGCCAGGGAACGCTTGGATAGTCTTTACAAGGACAATGTAGTTATCCTCAGCCGAGATAGTAATCCAGTCACAACGGTTTGCGAGCTGGTTGAGTATCTGAACAGCCAGCAATCTTAAAGCAGTGCCCACAACCGCAAAGTGAAAACTTGCGGCAAGGTTCAACTTTTTAGAGTAATGGAGAGAACAAGGCAGCAGGCCGAAAAAGCCTGCTGCCTTGTTTGTCATCAGATCGCTTTGATTTTTTTCAGATACGCTACGGCGTCGGTATGCCCCCGAAAGTAGATCTGCAGCCGTTCCATATCCTCCGTTTGGTGCATTAAGCCGATATACGCCAAATATGCCTCGTGCTCCTCTGCACTCAGCGTGATCGCGCCGTCGCCCTCATCCAGATTAAGAATGAAAGGGTGCTGCTTGCGCATGACCGACATCTGCTCGGAAAGTGCGGCATACTCCTCGTTGCTGTTCAGTAGATCGACCACGATGTCACTGTCAATCTCGGCAAAGCTGAAGCCGATCGCGACCGCCAAGGTCGGTCCGGCATCCACGCAGGATACCACGCAAGATACCGTGCAGGATACCACGCAGGATCGTGAGCAAATGCTGCTGGACTATTGCGCTGTTCCTCGTTCCCGCGAAGAAATCCAAAGGTATATTGGAATTGCGAATCGAGAATATTTCCGTCAAAGTATTCTGAAGCCATTACTTGATTCAGGCAAATTAAAAAGGACTATTCCCGATAAGCCAAGCAGCAAAAATCAAAAATATATCAAAGCATGAGCAAAGCCTGCGGAACTCGCTCCGCAGGCTTGCTTTTTGAGGTTGCGCAAAGGTGCAAATTATCGCTCCCGTTCTGCGGCTTTTGGCCGGATCCGGTCACCTTCGTCCGGCTCATCCGCCATGACGGGGCAATCCTGCTCATTAAGGTTCAGTAGCACATTCAGCTCGTTCAACCGCCGTGTCTTTTCGGCCAGTTCCGCCTCCTTCGGAAAGGGAGCGGTCATCTCTGTTCGGGCATTTTCAAGCTGCTCGGTAGTATGGGCAAGCTGCGACCGGGCATTTACCAAGTGCTCCGTGATCTTTTCCAGCGCGTTGTCGATACGGGTGACATTGCCGCCGGCATCCGCTCCCAATACAGCCGTATGGGACAGCTTGCCTTTGAGCACCATGCGAAACTCGTTGGCGGCACCGTCGTAGGAAAGCAGCATGGAAAATCCGCGGTAGCTGCCGATAGAAACGGTCTCCGCGCCATTCATGTGCGTGCAGGCTTCAATGATCGCCTTACCGGCGTTCTCGCGCTCGGTGTAGATGACGCCGCCCAGCACCATCGGCGCAATACCCTCGGCTGGCTTCGGATGCTCCGCCAAATGCGTGCTGTCCTGTTCATATCCGGCGATGCGCTCGTTCAGCTCCTTGATCTCTGCCGGGTATTTCCGCAGCACCAGCTCCTCCAGCGCATACCGCTGGCTCAGATGATTGGCACGGAGCATATTCAGCTTGCTGACCTCCATATCTAAATTGCATTTTTCGATGATCTGCGGGTTTCCTGTGGCCAGTGCCTTGATCTCGGCATAGGACAGTGCCGTCTCGTCCACATCCTCCGCCGCACGGGCCGGTGCTTTGGAGGTCATGATCTGGGCAATAAACCGTTGCTTGGATTCCACCAGCTGATAGAGGTAGGCATCGAATGTGCCCTCGGTAACATAGCGGAAGATCTCCACCTCCGGATTTTGGTTGCCCTGCCGCACGATGCGCCCAAGGCGCTGCTGCAAGTCGCTGGGCCGCCATGGGCAATCGAGATCATGCAAGGCGATGAGCCTGTCCTGCACATTGGTGCCGGCGCCCATTTTTGCGGTGCTGCCCATGAGGATACGCACCTCGCCGCCGCGCACCTTGGCAAACAGCTCCTTTTTCTTTTGCTCGGTGTTGGCGGTGTGGATATAAGCGATCTCGTTTTCCGGAATGCCCATCTCAAGCAGCTTCTGCCGCAGATCGTCATACACATTGAAGCTGCCGTCCGCCTTGGGAGTAGACAGGTCGCAGAAAACCAGCTGCGTGCTGCGCTGTGCGGTACTCTCTGCCCATATCCGATAGACATTCCGGGCGCATACGGAAACCTTGCTGTTTTCATCGTCCGGTGCCAGAGAGCTTAGCAGCCGCATATCCAACGCCAGCTTGCGTCCGTCGTTGGTGATGCGCAGCATATTGTCGGTGCTGGGATCGACCACACGGGCGCGGACGCGCTCGGCACGCTCCGCCAGTCCTGCCACAGCTTTCTTTTGCAGCTCGCTGGGGTGGATGACCTCGGTGTGGAAGTTGGCCTTTGGGACGGGCAGCTTCAGCATATCCGCCGTTTGCACATCCGCCACCATTTTGAAGGTCGCCATCAACTCCGGCAGATTGAAGAATTTTGCAAAACGGGTTTTCGGGCGATAGCCGCTGCCCTCCGGGGAAAGCTCGATGGCGGTAACGGTTTCACCGTAGTCGCTGGCCCAATCGTCGAAGTGGATAAGACCCATCTCCTGCAAGGTTTGATATTGCAAGTACCTCTGCACCGTATACAATTCCACCATACTGTTGGAGATCGGGGTGCCGGTGGCGAAGATAACACCGTGGCTGTCGGTCAGCTCGTCCAGATACTGACACTTGGCAAAGAGATCCGAGGACTTCTGCGCTTCCGTCTGCGCGATACCGCCGACATTGCGCATTTTCGTCATCAAAAAGAGATTTTTGAAATTATGGCTTTCATCGATGAACAGCCGGTCGATGCCCAGCTCCTCAAAGCTCACGGTGTCGTCCTTGGTGCTCTGATCGTTGAGCTTCTCCAGCCGCGCCTCCAATGACTTACGGGTTCGCTCCATCTGCTTGATGGTGAAGTTTTCTGCTTTCTGCCGCTTAGCGTCGCTGATGGCCAGCAGCACCTCGTCGATCTGCCGCTGCAAAATGGCCTGTTGCCGTTCACGGGACAGGGGGATCTTCATGAGCTGACTGTGGCCGATGATGATTGCATCATAATCTCCGGTGGCAATACGGGCACACAGCCTGCGGCGGTTGCGCTTTTCAAAATCGCGTTCGGTAGCTACCAAAATGTTAGCGGCTGGGTAGAGCTGAAGCCATTCTGCCGCCCACTGTTCCGTGATGTGGTTGGGCACCACGATCAGCGACTTGGTGCATAGCCCCAGACGCTTCATTTCCATAGCGGCGGCAACAATTTCAAAGGTTTTCCCTGCACCCACTTCGTGTGCCAACAGCGCATTGCCGCCGTACAATACATGGGCGATGGCGTTCACCTGATGCTTTCGCAGGCTGATCTCCGGGTTCATCCCCACAAAGCGGATGTGGCTGCCGTCATATTCCCGCGGGCGGATGGAATTGAAGGTGTCGTTATAGATGCGGCACAGCCGTTCGCGTCGGTCGATGTCCTGCCACAGCCAATCGGCAAACTTGGACTTGATCAGCTCCTGCCGATCCTGGGCGATGGCAGTTTCCTTCACATTCAGCACCGGCCGCTCCTTGCCGTCCTCCACAACGGTATCGAACACCTTGACTACCCGCTGATTCAGTGTCTGCTCCAGGATGTGGTACGCCGTAATACGCTTGGTGCCGTAGGTGGTGACGGCTTTGATGTTGCCGCCATCCGTGCTTTTGTTGCTGATATTCCACTCGCCGCTGTATTCGGAGCGGACGACCCGCATTTTCTGCCTGGCGTATACGCTGGTACCGAACAGCTCGAACATAAACTGCTGATAGACATCGGTAGGCACCCACGATGCACCGATCCGCACACCGATCTCCGCAGCGGTCAGCTCTGTCGGCTGCACAGCTTCCATGGCGGAGAGATACCCGGCAAGCGCATCTTTCTTTTCAGCCGGTAGCGCTGCTTGCAGCGCCTGCAGCATACGCAGCTTTTTCCGCACATTGCCGGACAGAAATTCTTCGGCGGTGACATAGGGATATGCCGCCAGATCAAGCTGCACCGGACTGATCTCCTCCGGCGTAAGACCGCAACGGACATTCCGGTAAATGACCCCGGAAAGCTCCTGCACCAGCTCGTCCTCACTTTTACCGGACAGCTCCGACATAAAGCCGAGATCCACCTGCGCTTTTTCGGAGAGAGATACCGCCAGCGCCTCCGATGCCGTATCCACCTGCGTGACCGGCTCATGCGGGCGAATGGTGCGCTTGGTGAACATATCCGCCTTGCGGGCGAAATTGCCTTCGTTGTCCAGCACCTCCAACGAGCACAGCAGCGGATAGCTGCTGTCATCCGAAAAGGCAAGGTTGTTGCCGCGGGTGTAAAGCCGCCCGTATTTTTTGACATAGGCATCGTACAGCCCGTTCAGCTTCTCCTGCTCGCGCCGGATGATCTCATCGGGATGGTTCTCCGCCTGGTACTCGATGAGCTGACGGGTGCAGTCCCGCAGGGCGATCATGCCGCGCACTCGGTTCTCGGTGGTCAGCGGCAGTTCGACCGGCTCCATGCGGCTGTCAATGCGGAAATACAGCTTGCCGTCTACGCTGGTAAAGCTGTAATTACGCACATTCGGGTCGGCGGGAATGGATAAATCTTCCTCCTCCGGCCCGTCCTGCTCATAGGTGGGGATCTGTGCATGAAGCCCCGATACCGCTTCGCTCAGAAGATCGGCAAGATCGGCATTTTCATAGGGCTTGCACACGCTGTCCATGCCGTATTGGGTGCTCTCCATGGCCATCTCGCCCAGCACCATTTCCGGATGCCGGACGAAATAGCTGTTCATGCGGATACCGTTTTCATCCGTGTCCAGATGCACCCAATCCGGTTCGATGTCCACAATGCGGTCACGCTTCTGGAGGAAGAGAATGTCGCTGGTCACATCTGTTCCGGCGCTGGCCTTGAAGGCCGTATTGGGCAGGCGGATCGCCCCGATGAGGTCGGCCCGCTGGGCCAGATATTTCCGCACGGCAGGGCTTTCCTTGTCCATCGTGCCCTTTGAGGTGATGAAGGCGATCACGCCGCCCGGACGTATCTTGTCCAGCGTCTTTCCGAGAAAATAGTCGTGAATGAGCCAGTGATGCTTGTCGTAGCGCCGGTCAACGACCTTGATATTTCCAAACGGCACATTGCCCACAGCAGCGTCAAAGAAGCTGTCCGGTATCTCCGCCTTTTCATAGCCGGTAACGGCGATACGGCTGTTCTGGTAAAGCTGCCGGGCGATGCGGCCGGAAATACTGTCGAGTTCCACGCCGTAGACCTTGCAATCCCTCATGCTGTCCGGCAGCATTCCCATAAAGTTGCCAATGCCGCAGGCAGGCTCCAACAGATTGCCGCTTTCCAAACCCATCTGTGCCAGCGCCTTGTAGATGGCGTCGATGATGATGGGAGAGGTATAAAAGGCGGTCAGGCTGCTGGCCCGCGCGGCGGCATATTCCTCCTCGGTGAGCAGCGCTTTCAGCTCGGCATACCGGCTGTGCTTTTCATCGAAGCAATCGGCAAGGCCGCCCCAGCCCACATAGCGGGAAAGGATCTCCTGCTCCTGCGGTGTCGCCAGCCGGTTTTCGCTTTCCACTGTTTGCAGGGTGCGGATCGCCGCCACATTGGACGCATACTTCTCCGCCTTGCTGCCCACGCCCAGCTCCCGATCCGTGATGTGAAAGTCGTGTCGCTGCCCGGCCGGTATTTCCGGATAGAGCGGTGCAAACCGCATACGCTCCCGTTTGGGCTGCGGCGCTGTGAGCACAGCTTTTTCTTCGGCAGGTAATGCCGGTTCTATCTCTGAGGTTTCCGCTTCCGCTATGGGCGGTTCCGGCTCCGATACCTCCGGTTCTGCTGCCGGCCGTTCGGAAACGGCCTCGGTCGTTGGCGTTTGCAGGGTTTTCCCAAGGCCAAACACGGAATAGGTGCCGTCCAGATAAGCACGCATGGCTTCTATGCCCTGCTTGCGCAGGGTATAGTGCCGATCCTCCTCTTTCGTGGCTTCCCAGGCGGGGAGCATATTCTGATAAATTTTCTGCACCCGGTCAGCGTCCAAAAGCTGTGCGGCCACGGTTTTGACGCACTCCCAATAGTCTGTAATGGCGTTTTGGGAAAACGGCCGCACCACATCCTCCGGTGTATCCATGAAGAAGTTGACGATCTTCCGGGCCAGCTGTTCCCGCTCATATTCCGGCATGGCCGCCCGGTCGGCATCGGAGAGAAATTTGTTCTGGGAGATCAGTTCCCCGATGCGTTTGGCCGCCTCCGGCCATTTCAGCGTGACCTTAGCATAGGGGGCCGTGATACTGCCGTGGCTGAACTCGATGCCCTTGCCACGGGTGTGGGTGAGATTGTCATTCCCGCCGCTGTGACCACTGTACTCGCCGTGATAATCCTTGAGATATTTTTCGCGCTCGGCCTTATCTTTGTGGGTAGCATAAAAGGCGTACACACCGAGACGATAGTCGGTGCTGTGATTGCCGCCGCGCAGCACCTTGTCCACCTCATCGGCGGAAATAAAAAATTGCCGGTCGGGAGCAAACCCGTCGGCAACGGTAAAATGAAGCGGCTCCCGTTGTAGGTCACGGAGCCGCTGCAGTATCTCTTTCGGACGGTAAAAGCGGAAACGCAAAAGGTCTTGCCCTGCATCCAGCGCAGCGTTGAACGCCGTCCATTCGTCCACGCACTTTTGCAGCGTATCCGGCGCACAGAGAAGCTCATAAATTTGCTTCTGCGTTTCCGGATAGCCGCCCTTGACGGATTGCGCCAGCATGGCCAGCGGCAGAAATCCCGCGTTTCTTGCTTCTGCTGTCATGTCCCGGCTGGTGTAGGCAATGCTGTCAGCAAGCCGCATCCGCTCGTAGTGATCGACCTCATCGAGTTCACTTTGCGGCATATACCGCCCCAGATCCAGCAGCTCCCGGATACGCTTTGCCGCTTCCTCCCAGGAGATCAGTGTGGCATTGCTCCGCTGCGCCGTGCTGCCGCGGGCAATACGCATCCCCTCGGCGTCATACCAAAGCGAAACTTTCTCTCCGCCAAAATAGAAGCCCGCACCATTCTCTCCGTAGTGTTTTTGCAGGAATGCGGCGTTGTCCGGCTTATCCTTCATAAAGTAAGCGCAGATGATCAGCCGACTATGCTCATCGTTGGCTCCTACGCACAGGGCTTCATCCATGATCTGCTGCGGCAGCTTGGGATGGGAGAACAGTGGTGCGACCGGTGTATCCTCCGGTTGGTCGAACGCAGGCATATCAAACAGCGTAAGCTGCTGTGATTCCATCGGCACAAACGGTTTGATCTCGGTGTTGACATAGTATTCCCGTTTGTCAATGAGCTGTGCCGTAAAGCCTGCCACAAGCCCCCACGAAAACACGGTTTCGCTGGTACGGGAAAGATATGCACCCTCCCACATGAGCAGACCGTTTTTCTGCGGACGATACCCCAGCCGTGCTCCGTCTGCAAGGATCTCGGTGAAACGGTCTTGATATGCCGAGCGGAGATATTCGGCACGCTCGGCCTCGTCCGGATGTGACCGGAAAAACAGTTCGATCTGCGCCTTCTTGTAGATCAGATCATCATTGCGGTTTTCAATGATGGCGAAAATTTTCTTTTCATCCAAAAAAGCGGGCAGCTCAGAGGGTTCTTCCTCCGCGCTGTCCGCTTCTTCGGGTTCGGTGTTCAGTTGTAGATCAGCTCCGCCAGCACTGTCTCCTCGGCGGCGTTTCTCAGGTTGTTCATCAGCCCCACCCACTTCATCGGGTCGGCGGCTTTCAGTTCCTCCGTCACGCCCTCGGCCTGTGCCATCGCCGTCACCGTCTGCTCCACGCGCTGCCGCGCCGTCCGGTCGATCTCCGCCAGATGCGCGTTCAGCTTGCCCGATGTCAGCAGATTCGTGAACAGCACCTTCCGGTGTTCTTTCAGATACTTCCGGCGCAGCAGGCCGTATTTCCCAAGGGCCGTCTCCGGCTCCTGCGGCGGCAGCAGATCCGGCAGCCGGTAGCCGCCCTTCATCGTGTAGGTCATGTCCATGTTTTTCGCTCCTTTCAGCCTGTGGGTTTGTTTGCTCGTGTATAGGATACGCAGTTTCCGCAGGCGGCGCAACTGTGCGAATTTGCTTTTGGCGGCTTTGGACCGTCCGGGCAATGGCACGCAGACCGCTTTCGGCAATATCCCGTGTGGCCACGCCCAAGGCGTTCATGGTCTCCGGCGTGTTGAAGTTGAACACCTCGGAGAAATCCTCCGGATCAAAATATTCATCCGGTTCCAGCCCGCAGCGGCACATCAACATATACGCCGTACTGTTCTCCAGCAGACGGCGATAGAGAACCGACAAATTCAGCTCGTCCAGTTCTTCCAGCAGGCTGTTGTCCCGGCAATTCTGCAGATCATCAAGATAGTCCGTCATATTGTCCGCCGCAGCGTTTTCCATGGCGGATACTATGGCTTCCTCCAATGTGCCTTTATCGTCCAGCGCACCGAATCGGTTTTCCAACGCTTCGATCACATCCGGCTCCTGCTCGGTAGGCACCTGCCAGAGCGGCACGGGGCGGGACAAACGGCTTTCGTGGGTGTCGGATATATCAAAATAATACTTGAGGCGCGTGCGTCCCGGATAGTCCCGATCAAATACGGCAATGCCGGTAGCGCCCTTATTGACCCATCGGCCGAATTGACGATTCCAGCGCTCTATCTCCAACACAGCCGTTGCGTCCGGACGCTGTGCGTGTACCAGCACCTGCTCCTCAAAGGGCAACTTATAATTCCGGCAGGCAGAGCGCAGAAATGCCGTCCACCTGTCTGCGCGGGCCAGTGCGGCGATCTCCTGCCGGTAAACCTCCGTGATCTCCTGAAATCTGCGTGCCATGGGCAGCACCTCCTATCTTTCCTTTGGTTTTTCCCTGTCCTTTTTCAGCAGGTATTTATCCATATATTCCCTGGCCGAACACAGATCGCCGGTGTAGTTCCAGTCGTTTTCCGGGTCGATATGGCGGTAGGCGTTGTTATTGTACCGGTTCGGCTCCAGCTTGATGGGTGTCGCAGACAGCAGCGTTCCCCAGTGGTTAACCATGATCCAGCGGCCGATCTCCACGGGGATCCCGCACTGATCGTCGTCATTGCGTACCTCATAGAGATACAGCCCCTTGGGCACCGTGTTTCGGTCTACCCGCAGGCAGGTAAAGAGCATGGGACGGTCAAACACCTCCACCAGCTCAAAGCGTTCTTTTCTTGCATCAACAGACATACCGTTTTCCTCCTATCTTTCTCGCGCCGCTTCCCGAACGGGCGGAAACCGCCAGCCGTAGACCCGCCCGATCTCGTCGCCCAGGCGCTTTGTCACACGGGTCACATCGACGCGGGTTGCGGTGCCGTGGTATAGCTTTTCTTTCAGCCGGTCGATCTGTGCTTCGCTCACATTCTCCTTGTAGGCGCGGTAGAGATAATGGTTCGTACCGTCGTGGTGTACGGCATCGCAGCGCAGATCGCCCAGCTGGTCTACATACCATGTGGAATAGTCCATCTCGGAATACAGGCAATCGCGGATATTGCCGCTTTTGATCTCGGCATAACCGGGATACCGCCCATCCCATCGGCCGATGTCTGCGATCAGCAGAATGGGGCGGGAGAGCTGAATGTTCAGATTGCACCGCTCGTCATCGAGATAGTCGTTGTTCTGCTCGACCATCAATTCCATCCGTTCCTGCTCGGAAAGCTCGGGGTACTGCTCCTCCAGATCGCCCCTCCAATCCTCGTAGTCCGGATCGCTGCTCCAGATAATATGTTTCTGCTCGGTCATCGTGCGTCACCTCGGTCTTTCTCCCGGTGCTTTAACGGCTGTCCCTGTGCATCGTAGTTGGCAGGATCGGCAATGGGCTTGTCAAAGCCGAACATGGATCCGCCCTTCATGGCCTCCTCCTGGGCGCGGGTCACGCCCAGCTTGCGGTTATATTCCTCCACAAGCGCACGGGCTTCTTCCTTTGAGGTGTGGGGAATGTCCGTCTTGTAATAGCCGGTTTCGCCCCGTTTCAAAATCACCACATTTCCGGTGTCCAATAGGAGAGAGTAGCACTGCTTCGGCAGGGAGGAGCGCAGCGGCACATAGGTGTTGCCGTTTCGCGCCATCCATTCGGCAAACTGCGCCATGTGATACAGGTTATCGACCCCGTAGCCGATCTCGGTGCGGTTCTCGTCAATGTAGCGGCAGGTGTGGTCACTATGGCTGCCATCCGGGCGGGTCACACGGATGCTGTCCCCATCGGGAATACGGAACCGTTCCTTGCCGCTTGTATCAAGAAAGCAAATGCCGTGGGCCGCCTTTTCCATGTGCTGCTTCAGCATCTCCCGGCGATAGCAGTAGATATACAGGTTATAATCGCCCTGCATGGGATTCAGCCGCAGCAGATAGGCATACTCCGGCGTATCCACCCGGAATCCGTACTGCGGAATGAAATCCTCGGCAAACACACTTTCTTTGTGTTCATAGCAGTATCGGGAAAGGCTGCTGCGGTTTTTGAAAATGCCGTCATAGCGCTCGTCAAAACGCAGGGCATTGATAAAATCATCAAACTCATCCTTGAACGCCTGTGTTTTCAGCTCCCCGCAATGATCCTCCCATGAGGTGAAAAAGCCGCTGCCGCTTCTGTCCATGTCCCCGCGCAAATGACCGATGCAGCCGGTCTGCTTGTCGAGTTGCTGGCTGCCGGTATAACAGTAGCTGCGCTCTGCCGGGGTCATGATCTTGATCTCAAAGTCCATTACCGTTCACGCTCCTTATCCTTGTTTTTCTGTTTGCGGCTTTGCTGTTGCCGTCGCAACTCCGTTCCCGCACGCTCCAACAGGTCGGCCTCGGCACTTTCGCGGGTCATCAGGTAATGTCCCCAGAAGTAATTGCTGCCGTCCTTGCACTCCCATGTGACATACGGGGCGGGAGCCTTGGGGTTTTCCCCGATCACAAATTCTGCTTTGCCGATGTGCAGGGCTTCGACGATAACATATCCCGCATTTTCTCGCTGCTCCATCCTTATCGCTCCTCTCTGAATGCCTCTTTTTTCTCGCGCTGACTCTGACGGTACTGCACAAGCCCCAGCCTTGCCCACTCCGGCAGTTCTTTTTCCTCCAGCGTGCCGAGAATGTCCGGACGCCGAAACCGCTCCTTGTGGCCGGAATACAGGTTGTGGCAAAAGCAGGAGGTACCGCGGCTATTGGATGCTGCGCCGAAACCACCCTCACAAATGCAGATCTGATGTGTTGCGCCTTGATACTCCGGACGAAGCGCATCGGCGCGGATCACGACGATCTTTCCGCCAAGATCCATGCTGTCGTCTACCGTATGGCAATCGTTTTTCGTAAGGAGCCGGTCGTTGATACCCTGTATACGCGGCGTGTTCAGGGCGATTCGCGTCCTTTCTGCCTGCTGTGCCAGCCGCTCGGCAAAGATGCTCAGGATCTCCGGATAGCTGTCGCTGACCAATGCCTCCTCATACCCTGTCTCTTATACACATCTCCGAGCCCACGAGACAGGCAGAAATCTCGT
>OJQX01000245.1_pt1 | contig 38366 bp, 26 predicted proteins | sample 1599031 | NCBI WGS metagenome assembly OJQX01 (sample SAMN03922513, study PRJEB24848) | human gut metagenome | isolation source: stool sample | host: Homo sapiens | place: Germany | collected 2010-02 | reverse complement strand
CCGGGCACATCGGCGTCTACATTGGAAACGGCGAGGTCATAGAGGCCATGGACACCCGGTACGGCGTAGTGAAAACGAAGCTCCAGGGCCGAGGCTGGACCCACTGGCTGGAGGTGCCGGGGATCAAGTATGACTAAGGAGGAACTGAAATTGGAAAGTAAGAATATCACCATTGGATTTGACGCAGCTAAATTGGATGCGCTGGAGTTTGTGCTCCGCAAGCAGCGGTCTTCCGTGCAGCGGCGCATGGAGGAAGTGCTGCAGCAGCTCTATGAATCGGAAGTCCCGGAAGCGGTGCGGGAGTATGTAGACAGTAAGTCTGCTCCTGCGGCCAGACCCAGGCGGCCCGCAAAAGCGTCCGTAACGAAGCAGAAAGAGGGCGATGAGCATGGCACAGCATGAAGAAATCGTCCTGTGGCTGGACCGCAGGTGGAAGAACGCCATTGAAAAGCACCTCAAGGGTGAGACGCTGCAGGAGCATTTGGAAACTGTGCTGGACGAGCTTTGTAATCAGCTTCCGCAGCGTGAGTATGAGCGCATCAGCCGTGAGATCTATGCCGAGGATGCCGCAAACCGTGAGGCGGAAGAAGCCGCCCGCACTTATGCGGCCTACCATGTGGTGGAAAACGGGCAGGAGTGGTATTACAAAACTACCCCCGGCGAGGAACTGTTGGGTGCCGCAAGGATGCTCCGCAAATATCTAAAAGACACGGAGCGCAGCACCGGCAAATTCATCTCTCTGTATTCGCAGGCCCAGCCGATCACGCCGGAGGAGTATCGGCACCTGATGCATCTGCGCATGGAGAATACGGGAAAAGTCACCGGCGTATTTGATTTGAATTTTGACAAGCGGGAGTTCTCCGCTGTCCATACCATAGAAGGTTGGAAAACATGGGCTATGCAGGATGTGTCTACAGCCGTCTATCGTGCAGCAAAAAAGCAGCTTGTTTCCGGGGATGTGATGCTGCAGAAACTGCTGGAGTGTCTGAACGGCAAAGAGATCACCTCGGCAGGACATCTCTCTGCACGGAATTTTTCTTTCGGTGAGGAGATCATCGAATCGGATGGCAAGCTCAACTTTTATCTGCAGGCGGACTTCGATGTGGATGCCGCCTTCGGTACATTCGTCTGCACCGATCAGAACGATGACTGGCTCAACATCTATGCCAACTACGACATCGAGAAGGGCCGCCCCTGTGATACACTGGAGCTGAATCTCTGCAAAGGAGATGGCACAGAAGAAAACTGGAGCTATCACCTCAACGCCGCTGAGCAGGAGGTGTTGGCACGCAAGATGGAGGCGTTCTGCCAGCAGCAAACCGGCATGAGCCTGCACGAGTATGCCCAGCAGCTTCGGGAGAGTGGATCACAGACTCCCGAAATGCAGATGTAAGCATGGCAGGCAGAGGTTTACAAGGTTTTCTCTTGACTGATTATCGGCGCACCGATATAATAAGAGCGGTGATGTATATGACGATCCAACAGATACTGCGAGAAAAGAACCTCTCCCGCTACCAGCTCTCCAAGAAAAGCGGTGTACCTTGGGCAACGCTGGCGGACATCTGCTCCGGCAAGACAACGCTCTCCCGATGCAGTGCCGGTACACTCATGAAGCTGTCCTCCACACTGGATATCCCGATGGAGCAGCTCATTACGCTGACCGTGGAGAAACCACAAATGCATGGCGGCAAGCCGGCTGACCGAACCTATCTGGAAAAGAATCTGCCTGCCAGTCTGGATAAAGCGCTTCGTGAGTACATTCAGGGCGAAAAGGACAAGGTGTCTTATATGGACTGTCTGTGGGGAGAATTGTATAGTGCGATTAACTCCAATCAGTGGAGCAATGCCATCACGCAGGAGCAGGCTGATTATCTTCGCGCAAAATATTTATGAGGGGGTGAGAACCTATGATTGATTTTACCAACTGCCCAGTCAACCGCTTCCGCGCCTACGGCGGAGCCAATGGGAATAAAATCAATATCACCTATCAAGGACATAGTTATATGCTCAAGTTCCCGCCAAAGCCCAGCCGAAATCGGGATATGAGTTACAGCAACGGCTGCATCAGCGAATATGTCGCCTGTCATATCTTTGAAATGTTGGGCTTTCGGACACAGGAAACGCTCCTCGGAAACTATACGGACAGCCGCGGCAAGACAAAGCTGGTAGTTGCCTGTCGGGATTTTACAGAGGACGGAAAACGGCTCATCGAGTTTGCCCATCTGAAGAATACCTGCATCGACAGTGAACAGAACGGTTATGGAAAAGAACTGTCCTCCATTCTGGAGGCCATCGAGGAGCAGAGTATTTATCCATCCGATGAGCTGCGGCAATTTTTTTGGGACATGTTTATTGCGGATGCGTTCCTTGGAAACTTCGACCGGCATAACGGCAACTGGGGTTTCCTCGTGGATGAGGAGAAGCAGCAGGCAGAGCTGGCGCCGGTCTATGACTGCGGTTCCTGCCTGTACCCGCAGCTTGATTTGGAACGGATGAAAACTGTGCTGCAAGACGAAGCGGAAATCGACCAGCGCATCTATACCTTCCCAACTTCCTCTATCGAAGAAGGCGGGAAAAAGATATCTTATTTTGATTACATTTCCTCGCTGAAAAATCCGGATTGCAATGAGGCGCTCAAGCGTGTCTGTTCAAGAATCGACCTCGATGCGATCCATAACTTTCTCGAAGATGTCCCGGAACTACTGCCGATCCAGCGTGAATTCTATCTGACCATGCTGACCGAGCGCAAGGAGAAGATTTTGGATTACAGCTTGGAACTTCTGATGGAGCAGGAGCAGCACACTTCGCCGGTGCTGGAGATGTGAAACCGAATATTCTATTTGGAGAGTCGTGCCAGTTGGTGCGGCTCTCTTTTTTCGTCTCCGATACATGCCGGCTGAGATGCCGAGCAGGAGATGCCCCGTGTCCGCCCCTGTGGGCCGCTGTGTGGCCTCGTGGGAGCGCGGGAGGGTAAGGATAGCGCCCTGGCAGGTTGAGCGAGGTTTTGGGCCGATTTTCGGTGCGCCGAAAGCGGGGCAGGAGAAAGCCTTTGGCGCTTTATTGCGCCATTGGCCCTTACGGCAGCCCGCAGTGCGGACTGCCACGGAGGTTTGCAGCACTTTGAAATTGACGCTGATCATGCGGAGACGAATATGCTTTGGCGCTATTTCTCGTAAAAATGCCCGCTTGCCCCGTGTTTGCAGGGCCTTTGGGAGGCGCTGACACTCAATGGAAGGAGGTGCAGTTCAATGGATAAAAACGGAAAAAGCCGACACTCTGTCTGGCTGTCAGACGAGGTGTGGCAAGAGGTGGACGCATTCTATAAGCTGGATAACTGCCCTACTCGCAACGAGTTTGTGGAGAAGGCGCTGCGGCAGTATTGCGGTCGTCTGCACGCCGAGCGGACAAGTGCGTATCTGCCCCGTGCACTGCAAGAGATGCTGGAGGGCACACTGGGCGTGTTTGGCGACAGGCTGGGCAAGCTGCTGTTCAAGCTGGTGGTGGAGCACAACATGACCAACCATCTGCTGGGCGGCGACATAGACATGACCCGGGACGAGTACAACAAAATGCGCGGTAACAGTGTCCGGGAGGTGGCGGGTACGCATGGCAGCATCTCTTTTAGGGATGTGTTGCTATTTCACCAGGAGGAGTAACCGATGGCACGGCTGATACAGAAAAGCGGGTACATCCAAGGAGGCCGTGCGGCAAGGTACATGGAGTATGTTGCCAAGAGGGACGGCGTGGAGGTCATTCAAAGTACCGAGCCGGTGACTAAAAAACAGATGCAGTTCCTCACAAAGCTGCCGAAGGACTTCCCGGATGCAAAGGAATTGTTCGAATACAGCGACTACCTACAGACGCCCAACCGGGGTACGGCGTCTGCCTTTATCGCCGCTGCGCTGGACACGCATCTGCATGAATTGGAATCCGAGAGCGGCTATATGGCCTACATCGCCAACCGGCCCCGGGTGGAAAAGCACGGCGGTCACGGGCTATTCAGTGCGGCGGATGTTACGGATCTCAAGGCGGCAAAGAATGAACTGGAGACTCACGCCGGAAAAGTGTGGACCTTCATTTTCTCCCTGCGGCGTGAGGATGCGGAGCGCCTGGGATACAGCAAAGCAGCCGCATGGCAGAATTTATTGAAGCAGGAGAGCCACTCCATTGCGGAGGCCATGCGTATTCCACCGGAGAAGTTTCGTTGGTATGCGGCATATCACGACGAGGGACACCATCCGCACATACACATGATGGCGTGGTCGGACGATCCCAAGGTGGGGTTTCTAACGCAAAAGGGGATCGCATCGATTCGGTCCAAGATGACGAACGAAATTTTTCGGGATGAGATGACGGAGCTTTACATTCGGAAGGATGCCGCCTACAAGGAGAGTATACAAACCGCCAAGGCATTGTTACTGGAGCGCATTCGGGCGTTGGAAACCGGTGCCGCCGATGACCCCGGGCTTGTGAAAGAGCTGCAAGAACTCTCCCAAGCACTGGCGCAGGTTGGCGGCAAACATGTCTATTCCTATCTGCCAAAATCGGTCAAGGCACAGGTGGATGCCATTGTAGAGCGGCTGGCGCAGCTCCCGGAGGTGGCGGCTTGCTACGACCAATGGTGGCAGCTGAAGGACGAGATTGCGGGCTACTACGGGCGGAACACACCGCCTCGCCAGCCGCTGACGCAGCGGAAGGAGTTTCGTTCTCTTAAAAACTGGATCATCCGAGAGGCAGAAAACACTTCGTTTTCTATGTCTGCTGACAGTGTGGAGCCGGGGGAAAAGCAATCGACAGAGAAAACGCCACCCATCCGTGGCTCTGTTGATGTGCAGTCAGTGGGAGAAACTGTGTCTGCAAGGCATATTCCGGCAAATGTGGTCATGCGGCTGCTGCATCATATGGGGCAGATATTTAGGACGAGTACGCCGGTCATCCCACCTGCGCTGCGAATCGACTCCAAGCGCCGCAGACGGCTGCAGGAGAAGCGCATGGCCTTGGGACGCAAGCGAGATGACCACGAAGATGAGCGGCTTCACCATGTCAACGACAACACCATGTAACAGGAGGTATAATGCATGGGAAAATTTGTATATTTCACATCCGCAGAGAAACGGCAGGCCAACGAGGTTGACCTGCCATCTTTTTTGCGTGACCGGGGCGAAAAGCTCCTCAAAGCCGGACGGGAGTACCGGCTGGCCAGCGACCACAGCATCACTGTACGCGCCAACAGGTGGTATGATCATGCTGCGCGGAGGGGCGGACACGCCATCAGCTTCGTGCGGCAGTTCTATGACAAGACCTTCCCGGAAGCTGTGTCCATACTGCTGGGCCGAGACGGACAGGGCATCATTCCCATTGCAAAGCAGGAGCCGGAGCCGCAGGAGCCAAAGCCCTTTACCCTGCCGAAGCCTTACCTGACTATGCGCAGGATGTATGCCTATCTCACCAAGCACAGGTGCATCGACCGGGATGTGGTCACGGCGTTCGTGCAGGAGAAGCTGCTCTATGAGGACGACCCACACCACAACTGCGTGTTTGTCGGGCTGGATGAAAACGAAGAAGCCCGGCACGCACATCTGCGCAGTACCGGCTCCCAAGGCAAAGTATTCCGCATCAATGTGGAGAGCAGCGACATAAAACACAGCTTCCACAAAAACGGGACGGACCGTGCCCTCTATGTCTTTGAAGCACCCATTGATCTACTGTCTCACATTACCCTCTACCCGGCAGGCTGGCTGGAGCACAGCTATGTGGCCTGCTGCGGCACCTCCATCCAGCCCGTACTGGAGCGCCTGCGGCAGAACCCGAAGCTGGACACGGTGTACCTGTGCCTCGATAACGATGAAGCGGGCGAGGATGCCTGCGACGGCATGATGGATACCCTGGAGGATATGGGCTACGATGTGGAGCGCCTGCGCCCGGAGGGGAAGGACTGGAACGATGACCTGCGGGCGAAGCGGGGTGGCCATGGGTAATCTATGGATCCTCCTTGCAGCGGGCGGCATCATGGCGGCGGTCATAGGCTGCCTGACGCTGCTGAATAGCCGCTACACCCTCAACAACATCAAATCCAAAACCGTAGGCGACGGCCAGCATGGCACGGCCCGCTGGGCCACCGACGCAGAGATCCGCAAGACCTATGCCCTCGTGCCGTTTCAAGTTGCGAACTGGCGCAATGGGCTGCGCCGCCCGGAAGTGCAGGGACTGGTGCTGGGCAGCATCAGCCATAAGCATGGTATCACTGCACTGGTGGACAAGGACGATGTGCATTGTCTTATGATCGGCGCATCCGGCGTGGGCAAAACGACCTACTTTCTATATCCAAATTTGGAATACGCCTGTGCCAGCGGCATGAGCTTTCTGGCATTGGATACCAAGGGTGACTTGGCTCGCAACTACGGTGCCATTGCGGAGAAATACTACGGCTACCATGTATCCGTGGTGGATCTGCGAAACCCTACCCGCTCGGATGGCTACAATCTCATGACGCTCATCAACCACTACATGGATGCGGCGCAGGCCACCGGCAGCCTTGCCGCCCGTGCCAAGGCGGAGAAGTACGCCAAGATCCTGGCCAAGACCATCGTGTCACCGAATGGGGATGCAGACTACGGCCAGAACGCCTATTTCTACGATGCCGCAGAGGGGCTATTGACTTCCGTTGTGCTCTTGCTGGCAGAATTTCTGCCGCCGGAAAGGAAACAGGAGCGGCGGCACATCGTGTCCGTGTTCAAGCTGGTGCAGGAACTGCTGGCCCCCTCGGGGGTACGGGGCAAAAACTGGTTTACCATCCTCATGGAAAAGCTGCCCCCGGAGCACAAGGCGCGGTGGTTTGCCGGGGCGGCGCTGAACACATCCGACCAGGCCATGGCCTCGGTCATGAGCACGGTACTATCTCGCCTCAACGCCTTTCTGGACTCCGAGCTGGAGCAGGTGCTGTGTTTTGACAGCACCATGAACGCCGAGCGGTTTGCGGCGGAAAAATCCGCTATCTTCCTAATTTTGCCGGAGGAGGATCAGACTAAAAATTTCATGGCAGGCTTGATGATCCAGACGCTGGCACGGGAGCTGTTCGCCGTGGCGGATGAAAACGGCGGGCGGCTGCCGGGTCGTGTTGTGTTCTTCTGTGACGAGCTGGGCACCATGCCCGCCTTTGACATCCTGCCGCTGTTCAGCGCAGGACGCTCCCGTGGGCTGACCATGGTGCCTATCATTCAGGCGCTGGCGCAGCTGGAGAAGAACTATGGGCGAGAGGGAGCGGAGATATTGACCGATAACTGTCAGGATACCATCTTCGGCGGTTTCGCTCCCAACAGTCAGACAGCGGAGCAGCTCTCCAAGGCGCTGGGCAGCCGCACGGTATTGTCCGGCTCGGTCAGCAGAAGTAAGAATGATCCCAGTCAGAGCTTGCAGATGATGGAGCGACCCCTCATGACGCCGGACGAACTGAAATCCATCCCCAAGGGCAGCTTTGTGGTCATGAAAACGGGGACGCATCCTATGCAGACAAAGCTGCGCCTGTTTCTGGATTGGGGCATTACCTTTGGTGCGCCGCACATTACCCCGGAGCATGCGGCACGGCCTGTGGCCTATGCCAGCCGACAGGAACTATTCCTCCACATTGACCGGGCCTACGGAAAGAAGAATAGTCAGCCTACACAGGTACCTGTTGCCGAGCGGAGAAGCCCCTATTCGGCCATGGGACTTTACAATGAGGACGCAAAGACATGAGTTACTTTGGAAGCATCTATGCGGATCAGGAACTATCCCACCGGGCCAAGACGGTCTATATGTACCTCAAGGACCGCTCCAACGCCGACGGCACCTGCTGGCCCAGCGTCCGCAGGATTGCGGAGGACTTGAAGCTGTCCCGCCGCACCGTGCAGCGGGCATTAAGTGACTTGGAACATCATGGTTTTCTGGAACGCAACCACCGCCGTCGTCCCAATGGCAGCTTGACCAGTAATTTTTATCGGCTCAAATAGGCAGGAAAAAGCGCACTTCCCGCCAAGGGGGAAGTGCGCTTGGGGGCTGTCATAAGGGTAGCGCCATCATGGCGCATCCAGAAGGACTCACTCTATCGGAGGGTATTAAGACAGAGAAAGAACAAACAATAGCTCCTATGATCAGAATCTTCCGCCCTGGAGAAGCATGATGAGCACCCCGAAAAGCACAAATGCAAGTATCGGGAAAAGAGCTCGGAGGGTATTGCCTATCCTCACTTTTCTCTCGTATGCCGCATCCACGGCGGACATGCCGTCTTTCGCTTCCTTCTCGTCGGAACGATCCTTTCCAATCAACCTGCGAATTAGGCCAAAGACACCGGATATGCACGGACTTCTCTGCGGAACTGATACCGCTGTTCCTGATTAAGCTGATTGTACTTGTCCGCGACAGGTTTGAGGATATTGGAGATTTTGCCCTGTGTCGCATTCGCCTTACGGACATCGGGATCGAAGTAAATCTGTGATACCGCTTCAATATCAGCATCCGTATAAACTTTAAAGTTGCGCAGGATTTTCTGCGTGGTGTAAATAAGGTCAAAGTTGATTTCTCCGTCAAGGCTCGTTTCCTGATAGAACTGCTGAAACGCCTCGCGGATGCGGTCAACATCATTCACGAAGTCAAGGACATAGGTATCCACCTTGCCGGGATAAGTTCTGTTCAGACGGCTCAATGTCTGAACGGCTTTTACATCGCGCAGTTCCTTATCCACGATCATGGTATGCAGGAGAGGCTCATCAAAGCCCGTCTGATACTTCTCAGCAACGATAAGGATATCACCTTCATCGTGGAATACGCTCTTTGTCTGGCTCCCTTTGGCGCGGTTTCCGTTGCTGTCCACGTTCATGGAACTTTCGGTGTACTCCGGGCTGTTGGGCTCATCCGGGTCTTTAAGACTTCCGCTGAACGCAATCATAATCTCGATATCGTCATAATCGTTCTGTTCCAGATACGGCTTGATTTCATGGTAGTAACGGACAGCCGAAAGACGGGATGCCGTAACAACCATCATCTTTCCGAGGCCGCCGATCTTGTGCTTGGTAACATCGCGGAAGGTTTCCACGATGATGGCGGCCTTCTGTGCGAGGTTATGAGGATGCAGCTCCTCGTAGCGGCGAATGGTACGCACGGCTTTGGAAGTCGGAACATCCGGGTTGTCCGGTACGTTCTTTGCAATCTGATACAAAGCGGCTGTCGCGGCGGCGAAAGCTGTTGCGGCGGCAATCAAGGCCATCGCAGCGGCGATGAAAGCACTGGCTGCGGCTATCGCTGCCGGAGGTTGGGTTGCGGTTGTGGTCATTGTTGTTATCTGTCTCATTGCGCTGATTGTCGGCTCTTGCTTCGGCATTTTCTTCTCCAGCGAAGATAGGGCAGTATGAAATCATGGGCTACGGCATTCTGCGCCCATAGCAGTAAAAAAGTGGTGTTGCCCTAACGGTGACACCACTTTTACCACATATCGGCGCAGCAAACGAATTGACGACAACATGCCAAACAGTATAATGAATTTGTAATGAACCTTGTGGGAATGAGAAGCGATTGTCTTTCGTAAATTTATCCCATTTGCGAAGCAAACTCCTCTTTAACCATCTATATTATATTGGTCTTTTTGCCGCTTGTCAATGCCTGAAATGCGGTTATTTAGCAAAATTCGCACACAAATCACAAATGTCTACATTGATCGCACCCAATTCACCCGCATTTTTGCAGAGCCATATCGATCAAAATTAAAATGCAAGTAAAATACGCCGTCAAAAACATCGTCAAGGAGGATATCATTATGCCAAGGCGTGGAGAAAATATTTATAAACGAAAAGATGGACGCTGGGAGGGGCGGTATATCCGGGGACGCTCACCTTCCGGCCGTGCCGAGTACGGCTATGTTTATGCCAGGAGTTATCGGGAGTGCCGTGCAAAACGGCAGCAGCGCCTGGAATCCCTTCAAGAACTGCCGGCGAAAACTTCCTCACTCACGCTGAATCAGGCTGCGGAGCGGTTTCTTGCGGACAAACAGGATAAATTGAAGCAGTCCACGCTTGCCCGATATGCCTATATGCTGGAACACTATATTCTGCCCGCTTTGGGAGCGGTGCTTGTATGCCAACTGACGGCGAATCAGATTTCCGATTTTTTTCGCCGTCTTCAGAAAAATGGTCTTTCCGGAAAAAGCGCCAGAGATGTGGGGGTGTTATTGAAATCCATTCTGAAACACAGCGCCCCAAAAGCAGGCTGTTCCTGTCCGGGCCTGACTGTGGAGTTGCCAGCATATCGGAGAAAGCAGATTGACATATTCTGCCCGGATGAAATCCAGCGATTGGCACAGAAGATTGTAGTTGAGCCGACGACCACTGGGATCGCTATTTTGCTGACGCTAAACACCGGCTTACGCCTTGGAGAGCTGTGCGCCCTGCAATATAAGGATATTGACCTACAAAACGGGGTAATCCATGTCACCAAAACCGTGCAGCGTATCCGCAGCGGGGATCGCACTCGTCTGGCCGTACTGCCGCCCAAAAGCAACAGTGCTCATCGTACCATCCCCCTGCCGCTGGACATGGCCACCCTCCTGAAAAAGGCTGTTCAGTCTCATCCTGATGGAGAAAAATACCTCTTGACCGGGAAAAATGTGCCTATGGAGCCACGGACACTACAATACCAATACCAGGTCTTGCTAAAGGCGACGGGTATTCCATATCGAAATTTCCATGTGTTGCGGCACACCTATGCCTCCCGATGCGTGGAGCGTGGAGTCGATGTCAAGAGCCTGAGCGAGATGCTTGGTCATACAGATGTCCGCACGACACTCCAGGTCTATGTTCACTCGTCCTTGGAGCACAAAATGCGGGTGATTCAGAGTATTTGCTTCCTTGCACCGGTGTTGGACCCGGACTGTTCGCCGTCACCGTCTCCGTCAGATCATCCGGAAGCACCCCGATACCAGCAGCTTTTGACGACTCTATCGCAAATGGGATAAATTCACGAAAGCCCATTTCCGGAGGATCTATTGTAGTATTCCCTTAACAAACGAAGTGATACTGGAAAACAGAATAATCGAGTCCGATGATGCTGCACGGCGGTCATCCGAGCTGGAAACGGCCAGGTGATTGCCCTGAAGGAAAGGGGTGCGATTCCCCATGCGGTCGGCACTGTAAGCGCAAGGATATGATCGAGGCGGGAAACCACTGGGACGAAAGTCCGTCATTGCGAGAAAGTCGTGAGAAGACAGATCATAAACGCAGAGAGTATCTCATGGCGCAAGTCAGTAGAATTGTGTAGTTAGGACTCAAAGGCAGCGGGCGCTCTCTCCGTGGTGCTGATATGGCAGAAGTGTACGCTGATGACCCGGTATGGGTTTATCAGCGCTTTTTTTGTCATGAATCATTAAGGAGGTGTGCCCATGGGTAAAGTAGCAGGTGCGCAAAATTTTGACGGAGCGAATTGGTACGAGCAGCACATTGCCAAAAGAACACGGGATGCATTGGCTGAGCAAGATCGCGCTTTTGCGGAAAAACACGCAGGCGACAGCCTGGATCAGCTGGCGGCCTATCTCCGGCGCTGCGCCGGACATTGGGGAAAGTCCCCTGCCCCCATCGAGATCGTCGGTGGCAGTTACATCGCAGAGCGCTTTGGCGATTGGAAAGATGCGCTGAGAGCCGCCCATTTGAATCCTATATACAAAAACCCCCGCAATAGAGATTGCGGGCGCTATCAAAACGAAAAGAAAATCCAAATTCAGATGCATCGGAGCGAGCGTGACGCTAAACGGGCAGCACGGGTTGAGCGAGTCAAGCAACGCCAAAGCAAATGCGCTGTTCACGAAGCCACAGAGGAAACCTTCGTTGCAACAGATGTAATGCTTGAGTAAGGTTTGCCAAGTCGAGGGCGGAGATCCGCCAGCTTTCCATATGGGCAGAAGGGGCTTAGCCAGCCCCTTCCGCCCAATCCTCTTAACGAAAGCACCTTTCGCCTTGGACAGATCGGAACGCGACACCAATTATAATAGGGTGTTGCGCCCCTATATAACCTTGTTATTTTCTTATTGGATGCGAAAATGTGCTCGCAGCTAAGGTAATAATGCCGGCAGGCCTTATTATAAAAAAATTTCTGAGAGGAGATTGGAAATGCAAAAGACAGCGAAAAAGTTCCTTTCAATGCTGCTTGCGCTCATGATGGTTCTATCCATCCTTCCCACGGCAGTCTTTGCAACGGAACAAGCCACAGTAGCTGCGCCGCTGGATAGTATTGTTCCCTATGGTGCGAATGACCAGACCACAGGAACGGCAACCATCAGTGTGCAGAACCCTGTGACCTTTACCGGCTACTCTGCTTTCGAGAATGTGCCCTACTACTTGGTCACCGTTCCCGCAGGCACGACCTATGTAAAGGCCACCTACAAAGACGCTGCCATACTGACCAATGCCACGAGCGGTGAAGCATCCGGCTACTACGCCGATGTGCCGCAGTGGACTGGCGGCGGTGTAGAAATGGCCTATACGGAGAGCAATGGGGATATCACAATCACAATTCCCTTGAACTACTCCCGTACCGCCGAGGATGGGACCACGGTCCAAAAGAGCTTTGTGCTGGGTGCAGATGGTAGCGGAACTGCCTATGCGCCGGAGTATGACGGCAGCGCCAGCTATGCGCCCGTCCACTTCCTCGCCTTCACCTATGAAAGCAACTCGGCCCCTACGGTCGCTTCCGATGCAATCACCACAGCCAATGTAACACTTGGTAATGCGTGGACGCTGGATTTGGCTGATGTGTTTACCGATGCTGACGGTGATACGCTGACCTACACGGCGACTATCAACGGCGTTGCTCAGGCGCTGAACGGCACGATTCTGGGTTACACCCCCACTGCTGCGGGGACTTACACGGTGGTGCTGACCGCTTCCGATAATACTGGAACGGCTACCCACACCATCACCCTGACTGTAACAGATGCCAACCAGCAGATCCCGAGATTGAAGGAAGGTGTGTCCTCTACTGCAAGCGATACGGTAACGGCTGGCTATGCTTACAATCTCACCGACTTGCAGGCCGGTAATATCTTCGAGAATCCGGATGGCACAGCGCTGGACTACACCAACTACTATTATTATAGATCTGTTGGAGATACCAGGACCGGCCCCTACTATTTCACTCCGGCTCTGTTCGGCGGCACCACCATCCAGATCACGGAGAATGCCGCCGGTACATATGTCTATGAATTCCATGCGACCAATACCTACGGCGATTCTACGGACACTTGGACGCTGACTCTGGATGTAAGAGCAGGAACTCCGCAGAATTACACCTTCTATGTTGGTCAGGATATGAATTACTCCTCCAACGGCAATGCTTATCCGCTCATCAAGCTTTACAAGACTAAGGGCTTCGATGAGAAGGGCGCCGATTACATCGGTAAAGTTGGCAACACCTGCATTTATCGGGAGGATGGCGTCGATCCCAGCCTGTACGAGAGCGTCCAATTTTTGGACAGCACTTTTACCAACACACTGAACTCCACAACGGGCAACAAGAACGGCAACTACAATGAGTTCTATGCTTCCCTGGCTCCCGGCAAGTACTCTTTCCGTGCGTATGGCCGCAATCCCTCTACCGGAGAGTACAATGTCTACCTGGGCGGCCACAGCTTGACCCTGCCCACAGAGACCAATGTGGACGGAGGCACCGGCGGCGGTACGAGCATCTACCTGCGGCTGCATTCCATTTACACCACGAGCCGCAAAACCGATAACACCTACTTCACCGCAAGCGACTACACTGCCCGTATCTCAATGCCCAGCATGGGCGGCGATGTGCAGCATGGTACGCCCTATACTTCCGGCAATTATACTTACTACCCCTTCATGCTGTACTCTGCCGGAAACGCAGCCCTTTGGAATGCCTATGTGGAACCCATCGGCACCTGTGCCGAGGACTACATCTTCACTCAGGCGATCAACAACACGACTGCCGCCGGATACACGGTTGTTACAAAGAACCTGGCGCTTTCCCAGGCCATCAACCTGACGGTGACGGTTCCTGCCTATGCGGACTTCAACCTGTTTTTCCAGTATAATAATTTCAACACACAGATCATTAAGCCGAAGACGGGCAGCACCAGTGGCGATGCAAACGCATCCGCTGACGCTACCAGAACGCTGACCTACAAAATCAGCAAGAGCAATTCCAACTACACCTGGCGCTTGAAGGACATCCGAAGCGGCACCACTTATGTGACCAAGGCCGGATGGCTCCAGAGCAGCACCACCAGTTTTGCGAAGGAATTCACCTTCAATGCTGGAGACTCCACGGATCAGTATTCCCACAGCTTCTCTAATCTTGGCACGATAGCCAAGACCCGTGACGAAGCGGAGATTCAGACCTTCTTGTCCCCCAGCGGCTACAAGTACACGAGCGGGACAGAGCGTATCCGTTCTTACCGCCTGTGGCAGATCATCAACTCTGACGCGGCAAATATCATGATTGAACCTGAATTTGAGGTTCATACGCTGGCTGGTTCGCCCACCCTGCAGAAGTCCAACGGCGGCAACGCCGAGAACAACTGGCTCGATGTGAAACCGAACGGAACGACCATCCTTGCCGTGAATTACAAAGCACTGGATGTATATGCGGCAAATGACACACATGGCACCCACGGCGGCTTCTATCCGGCCACGAATCCGGAGCGCACCAGTGTTTTTGTGCTCAGCAGCAAGGAAAACGGTACCGCAACGGCCAATATCGCCTATAATTCCAACGGCTTGAGTTCTTCTCGCCCGACGGCGTGGGATTATAACTACGACAACTGGTTCTATCTGAGCAACGACACCGCCCCCACCCTGGACTTCTCGGTGTCCAGCAGCGGCACAACAACGGTCCAGTACGCCATTGTCACCACCAACAAGACCACCATGAAGAGCGGCCTCTCCGACTGGTTCCCCTTGACGGCGGACTCCAGCGGCAAGTATCACGCAAGCCTCCTGGGCTTCCGCGAAGCTGGGCTGGCCGGCGGTACTGTGATCATCAAGATGCATGATAGCACCGGCACCTCCTACAGTCTGGCTCGCGTGGCCGAGGTTACCGCCACGGTCACCAACGCCTCCAATCCCCAGGAGACGGAGATCATGCCCGGCGATAAGGTGTCTCTCACCTTCGAGGGCAGCTACCGTGGCATCTACAAGTACAGTGGTATCTTCAACCCCACTACCTACAACCTGTTCTACTCCTGCGGTGGTACGGATTATAAGACCAATGTCGCCCAGTATCAGCAGATGGATCAGGCCAAGCTGGAGCTGACAATCCCGACGAATGTGGACTTTGGCTCCGGCAGCACCGCCAATGTTCAGCTCACCAACGGTTATACCTACGGCTCCATGTACTCGGCGGCGAACCCGTTTGCCACCCTGTATAACATGTCGGATACCGGCGTGGGCACGAACTTCAATGCGGTCACGGTGAACTTCTGCTTGAACCGTTTCCCCAATGTGAATGTGGAGGTCACTCCGCGCTATAACTTCAAGCTGAAGCTGAATATTACCAATCCCACCACCGCCACGCCCACTGTGACGCTGACGGATGCCGCAGGCAATGTCCATACCGCCAACAGCAACGGCGAGTATGAGAACCTGCCCTACGGCACTTACACCTATGCGGTGCTCTGCGCCGGCTGCGACTATGTCTACGGCAGCTTCTACCTGGGCAGCGCAGACAAGGCCAATGTGTCCGGCGGTGTGCTGACCAAGACCATTCCGCTGACGGCCTCTGCTGCCGGCGCATGGGACGGCACCACCAAGACGGAGCCCACTCTGACCGACGGCGTGTATCAGATTGGTACCGCAGCGGAGCTGGCTTGGTTTGCGGCGCAAGTCAACGGCGGGAGCTATGCCATCAACGGTGCGCTGACGGGTGATATTGACCTGGCCGGCTACAACTGGACGCCCATCGGCGGCACTACCGCCAGCACGGCCTTCAAGGGCAGCTTTGACGGTAAAAATCATACCGTGAAGAACATGGGCATCTACTATAGTGCCACCACTACCTCGGCTCCGTATAAGGGACTGTTCGGCTATGTGAACGGCACCAGCAGCAGCTACGCCACCATTCAGAATCTGAAGGTGACCGGCAAGATGTACCTGACCTCCACGGGCAGCGTTGCCAACGCCTATTCCGGCGGCGTGGTGGCCTACGCCAACTATACCAACATCTCCAGCGTTGTCTCCGATGTTGACATCACCGTTACCCGTGTGAATGGCAACTGGAGCAGCGTGGGCGGTGTTGCAGGCCGTCTGGTGAATTCTAACGCCACCAACTGCGGCAACGAAGGCACCATCCATGCCTACCAGTATGCGGGCGGTATCACCGGCTACGCTACCGGCACCATCACCGGCTGCTACAACAGCGGTGCGATCACCGGCAACGGCTATGTGGCCGGCATCGTGGGTCAGACCACCAAGGGCGTCACCGCTTGCTACAACACCGGCAGCATTACCGGCGCCGGCAACTATGTGGCAGGTATCGTGGCCTTTGCCTCCGGTGCGTCTGCTTCCGTGAAGAACTGCTACAACCGGGCTTATGTGGAGAGCACCGGCAGCAATGTGGGCGCTGTGGTCGGCATGACCAACAACGCCTCCGCTGCGATGTCCAACCTGTACTATTTGAACTTCACCTGCGCCCAGGGTATCGGCAGCGCCAAGAATGCTGATACTCAAACAGCGACTGCGGTGGATCGGCAGAAAATGAGCAATAGAAGTTTTCTTGTTTCTATGAATAAAGGGTTGACCAATGCAGCGTTCGGTTCCAGCCGGTACAGCCCCGCGCTACTTTGGCAGACTAAGCTGATTGGTTTGACAACACCTGCGGTTGGTAATGTTGACTTGGATCCTTTCGGTTATGTGGATGAAAATGATGTTAATTTGCTGCGGCAGTATTTAGCGAATGAAACTACATTCAGTGGCGATCTGCTCAAACAAGCTGATGTAAATAAGGATAACAAGGTTGATGCGACTGACCTTTCACTGCTTGAGCAGTATGTGCGCGGTGAAATTACCACTTTCACTGCAAACAGTTAAAACTGGTTTTGGAGGCAAGAAATGAAAAAAATATGTGCTTTAATCCTCGCAATGTTTCTTGTCTTAGGGACTGTCCCCTCCGCCGCATTTGCGGCGGAGGGCGATAGCCCTAAGATTTGTGCTATTATAGATAAAACCTCCGTGCAACCGGGCGAGACTGTTTCTGTTACCTATATGTTGCCGAATGCAGTGAACAATGTCAACGAAATTACGGTCGCCCTTCATTATGATACAAGCCTATTTAAATATGAGGGGGTAAACTACTCAGATAGCACTTTTTTTAAGTCACCAACCATATCCAATTATGTATCTGTGGATACATTTAGCATACGCGAAGAAGATCCCAGTGACGACGGAATAACTGTTAATGCAGGCAAACTGTGTGAAATTACTTTTACAGCTATAGGTAGCATAGGAGAGGCTCAATTCTATACTACACAATCTACTTCTGGATATGATATAAATTCGCTCATAATGATTGATTGGGAAGATTACACTACCAAGAATGGTGGTTTTGATCATGGAATAAATGACCCACTTAATGTTGCAATCAAACCGAGCGGTGCAACGGTTGTTTCAACCGGCTATACTGTTTCCATGGGTGCTGACCAGCAGGTTGCTGCGGGCCAGCAAGTGCGTATCCCTGTGACCGTCGCCTCCTCTGAAAAGGGCATCACCGGCTTCAACGCCTATGACATGACCTTTACCTACGACCCGACGGCACTGACCTTGAACACCAAGACCGGTGACGCCGCCAACCTGACTGTGGAGGACAACAACGGCACCGTTCGGGTCCGCCGCTACGGTGCTCCCCTGGCTCTGGGCGAAGCTCTGGCTCTGGACTTCACCGCCAAGGCGACTGCCACCTCCACCGTGAAGCTGACCAACGCCAAATTTGATCTGGATGCCAACTCCATCAACTTCGACGCCCCGGATGCCGCCATTTCCGACGCCGACACCGTGGTCAACGCCAATAACTTCACCGTGACCCTGCCGGATGCGTTCACCTCTGACGAGACCCGCCTGGTCCCCAACGGCGGCAGCTTCACCTTCAAGCCCGTGGACAGCCACTATACCTACACCTTCACCGTGAAGATGGGCGACACCGTCACCGAGGGCTTGACCTTCGGCGCAAATGACACCTACACTATCGAGAATATCTCCGGCAATGTGGAGGTCACCTGCACCAGCAAGACCCCCAAGCAGTACGATGTGGAATACGTCTTTGGTGACAAGGATCCTCTGCTGGAAAAGGATGTGACCAAGGGTCCGGACAAGGCGACCTACCTGCAGGATTATTCCGTGACCGTTACTCCCAGAGCGGGACTCTCTTATTGGATCCACTATGAGATCCGCTATCCCAACGGCACGCGCTCCGATCAGGTCAGCCTGACCCCTGTGGCCAATGCGGACGGCACCATCACCTACACCATCCCTGGCAGCAAGATCGACGGCACTGTGTACTTCATCATCAGTACCAGAACCAACGACGAGTACCCCGGCTATGCCGTTCTGGTGACGGGCAACGGTGCTGAGGACCAGGCACCCGGAAACGGAACCTCCGTTCCCAGGGATATGCCCTATTACCTCCGGCTGAATGAGAGGGAGAACTGCACCTACACCGTAACCGCTTACTATCAGCCCCTCGGCAGCATCACAGCGGTGAATATGCCCGCCAAAGTCCGGTCCCTGGGCAACGGTAAGTATGTGGTGGACCCCATTCCTGACACTAAGCTGAGCCAATATGCCTACAGCTGGCGTCTGGTGGTGAATGTGGAAAAGGTTTCCCAAAATGCGGAGGAGGTAAGCGTATCCCGCTACCTGGAGCTGAATGACAAGACCATGATGCTCATAACGGTCAAGGGCACCCCCGAGGGAGGCAAAGCCTTCACCTATGACGGCAACACCATGTATAAGGTCGAGGGCTACGGCACGGACCGGTATGCATGGCTGGTGATCGTGGACAAGGGTCAAACTCTGACCCAGGAGGAGGCCGCCGCCAAGGTCGCCATCTCTGCCGCAGACAGTGTGGTTACCATCACCCCGAGCTTCGATGTGAACATGACCGGGAAAGTGGATGTCAACGATGCGCAGCTGGTCTACGATATGTATAACGGCACATACAGTGACTTCACCAAGGTTTCCGTGGAGAAGTTCCTGCGGGCCGATGTAAACGCCACTAAGGCGGTGGATCACACCGACGCTGTGGCCATCGTGAATCAGTTTAAGTAAGGCCCCGTCAGCCTCCCCTCCCAGCGGGAGGGGAGGCTTTCCCCCATTGGGGACTTCGCACCGGCCAGGCCGGGCAAAAAACGGCCCAACCGGGCGGAGAGAGAAGGAGAACAGCATGAGAAAACGCATTTTTACACTATTGGCAGCCCTGTGTCTGCTGCTGTGCCTGCTGCCCACCGCAGCCTTTGCCTCGCAGACGGGCGGCAAAACGGACGAGAGCCGCAGCTACAATTTTGACCTGTCCGTAGGCGGTGCATACGAGGTGCGGGCCACCACCGGCGAGACCATCACCGTGACCCTGGTGCTCAAGCGCACAGACGCCCAGGAAAGCGCCGATATGTACGGTATGCAGACGGAAATCGAGTACGACGACACCTTCCTCCAGCTGGTGGACGGCAGCGTCATGACCGCCCCCGGCATCCGCTGGAGCGATTTAGGCCGCCGCACCGGCGGGCGGGCCTTCTATCTGAACTTCGTGTCCTTTAAGGGCGGCGAGGCTTGGGAGCCGGAGGTGGTAGTCGGCAGCTTTCAGATGAAGGTCATCGGCACGAAGGGTGTGTCGCAGCTTATCCCCACCAACACCCTGGTTTCCACCCAGGACGGCATGGCCGGATACACCGTGAAGGATAATAGCGTGTCCGTCATCGTCACCACGGACTGCACCGTTACCTTTGAAAGCAACGGCGGCACGGAGGTCCCATCCCAGACCGTCCAGTACGGTGAAAAGGTGAAAAAGCCCGAGGACCCCATCCGGGAGGGCTACCACCTGGAGGGGTGGTACAGAGACCTGGACCGCACCCAAAAGTGGGACTTCCACAAGGACACCGTTAAAGGCAACATGACCCTCTACGCCAACTGGGCCGAGGGTGCCGCCGCAGGAAGCGTCACCTGGTGGATCATCGGTGGCGTGGGCCTGCTGGCCCTGCTGCTGATTCTGCTGGCCTTGCTGGGAAAGAAAAAGGTTCGCTTTGAGACCAGCGGCGGCACAGAACTGGAGGCCGTGTCCGTGAAGCGGGGCAGCGTCATTGGCGAAGTCATGACGCCCACGAAGCCCGGCGCAGTGTTCGGCGGCTGGTATGCAGATCAGGCGCTCACCAAGCCCTGGGATACACAGAAAGACCCGGTGCGCAGCAACATGACGCTCTACGCGCGCTGGATGTAACCTACGCATAAATGAGGTAAACAAATATGAGAAAACGCATACTATCTCTGCTGCTGGCACTGACTTTGGTTCTGTCGGCAGGCGTATTCGGCGTCATACCGGCGCTGGCTGCGGATTCCTGCGTTTCCGTGAAGGCGGATGCCGTCACCACCGGTGAGGTTGTGGCCGGCAGCTTGCTGGAGATCAAGCTGACAGATGTCTTTGAAGATACGGACGGCCATACGCTGACCTACACGCTGACCAACGCAGCGCAGTTCAGCGTCCAAACCAAGGTCAAGGACGGCTCACTCTATGTATCAGAGAAAGACCCCGGCACCTATGAGCCAAAGGTCAAGGCGACCTGCTCGGACGGCAAAGAGCTTACAGCGACCTTTACCATCACGGTCAAGGAAGCTCCCCACGGATTGGACGCACAGTATAACTACGATGAGACCCCCGCCAAGAAAGTCACGGTGTATGTGACCATCTCCAACGACGGCGTGCCCATCCGAGGCCGCGACGGCACGGTGCTGTGCCACAAGGCCATCACCGTCCCCTACTTTGACTTGGGCCGGTACAACTTGGACGAATACTACCGCTATCACACGGAAAACGGAGAAGGCAAATACATCGACAAGAACATCGTGGAGCGGCCCACCGGCCTGCACCTGTATCTCTATCTGCTGGAGCGCTACTTCATCGGCCTGCCGGAGGAGCAATGCTGCAAGGGGGCCTATCCTCGTGACGCGCTGGCGAGCTTTAAGCTGGGTGAAGATGTTTGTTACATGGATGAAACACCGGCCTATACGGCAGACAGCTTTGCCGCTCTGACTATCAGCGGCTCGCCCACCAGCCTTTATATGGAAAATTTTTGGGGCCATGACGAGAACTTGATGTACTACCGCAACCACTGTTTCCCCTACATGAGCCCCGGCTGGGGCTCCACCTCCGACTACATCGTGCTGTCGGACGGGGATACCTGGGATGTGGCCATGTTCTCGAACTGGAGCTTTTACAGCAGCGGCGGCGCGTTTACCCGCTTTGACAAGGACGAGTACAATGCCCGCCCCGGCATGGAGATGACGATCTCCTCTCAGGCTTACGGCACGACCTTTGAGGGCAGCGACTTCTATCCCTTCTCAAACCTGGATGTGTTCCTGTATAACGACAAGTGGGAGGAAGTCGATCAGTACAAGAAAGCGGATGACGGAAAGAGCACCTTCTCCTTCACCGCCCCCACAGAGGAGGGCACCTACTACCTCGTGGGCATGGACCCCAACCGGACGATCCCCAAGGACGACAGCGGCGGCACGAACTATGCCAAGATCGCACCGGCCACAGCCATCCTGAATGTGGCGGCGGACGCCGAGTTGGAGCGCCCCTTCCAGTCCATCTCTGTCAACGGTACGAAGCTGAATGCAAAGAACATTTCCTATGAGGGCATCGTTACCCTGGGCAGCGAGGACAACGAGGAGTTCAAAAATGTCTACGAGGAGATTCCCAAGTACCATGTGATCGTTCCGGAAGGAACAGAGAGCGTTGACATTACCTACAGCGAGGGCGTGGATATTTACCACGCAGACGCTACTGCATACGGCTACGAGACGGACCTTGCTGTAGATGTGGTGTCCTCGGCAACTATCCGCTCTGTTACCTTGAAAAACAGCTACAAGGTCAACAGTGACGGCACCCAGACCGTCACCACCCCCGTCACCCGCTATATCCGCAATGCGGACGGAACAGCCATGGCGATCACACTGGAATCCAGCAGCACTAATAATTTTAGGCCCGTCGCCCTGTTCACCTTTGAGTATGCCAAGACAGAACCGGATGTGATGTATGGGAATGTGAATGGAGACAATACCATTGATGTTTCGGATGCGCTGCTGGCCTGCCAGTTCTATCTGGGCAATGTAGCACCGACGGATGCGCAGAATGCAGCTGCCGATGTGAACGGAGACGGTGCAGTAGATGTTTCGGATGCCTTGATGATCTGCCAGTTCTACCTGGGAAATATTACGGAATTCCCTGCTGAGAAAAAATCTTGATAGGAGGAATTGAGAACACATGAAAAAAATCGTTTCTATTCTGCTGACATTGGCGATGGTGCTGAGCCTGGTACCTGCCGTCTTTGCAGCAGACGAACCGACCATCACTATGAGCGCAGATAAGACCTCTGTCGCCCCCGGTGAGACCGTGACGCTGACTTTGAGTCTGGATAAGGAACTTGTTGCGGACGCCGTTGGCATTTCCATTAGTTTTGACACAAATGCCTACACGCTCACCGGACGGAAAAATCTTGGAAGTAGACCTGCCCGTCTCGGCTTTACGGATATTGATCCCGCCAATAAACAGGGCGCAGTAAAAGTCGCCTATTTGCAAACGACCTTTGATAAGTATGATCCTTCTCATACCAGTTTTGCAGCAGGTGATTGGGCATCTTTTACCTTCACCGCAAATGAGGGTGCAGATACTTCCAATGCAAAATTTACGATGAAAGTCGATAACCTTCTGACATACAGTGATGACGGTGCATCTCAGGTTCAAGTCCCTCACAATGTGGCCGGCAGTGAGCTGACCATTCCCGTCGAGACTGCTGCTGCCAAGGGCTACACCGTGTCCATGGGTGCGGACAAGCAGGTAGCTTCCGGCCAAATCGTGGAGATCCCTGTGACCATCGGCAACAACGACGGCAAGAACGCCTACAACGCCTACGACATGACCTTCTCTTTTGAACCCACCATTCTGACGCTGAACATGGAAGCCACCAACATCGAGGGTTATCGCGTGATTCCCGGCAGCGGCACCGTGCGAATCGTGCGTTACGGTAAAGCCGCCGAGCTGGGCGATGCGCTGACTCTGAGCTTTGTGGCAGCCGGTCAGGGTAAATCCGATGTGAAAGTAACGGAAGCGTATGTAGATACCAATGCAAACGCCATTGAGTTTGACGCACCTGCGGCTGCCATTTTGGATGACACCGCTGTTATCACCGTCAACGGCTACACCGTGACTCTGCCGGACGACTTCACCCGTACCGACGCGGAGGGTTCCGTGATCGAAGCGGGCGGCAAGCTGACCTTCGTTCCCAAGGACCCCAACTATGACTACACCGTGACCGTCACCGTGGGCGGCGTGGAAGTCCCCCCTGTCATTGGCGAGGATGGCACCTACACGGTTTCCAATGTCAACGGCAATGTGGTGGTCACCAGCACTAAGACCCCCAAGACTTTCACTGTCGCCCAGGGCGAAAATACCACCGGTGCTGCGACTGCTACCTACATGGAGGACTACACCTTCAAGCTGACCCCTGTGGATGGCTACACCTATAACATGACCGTGACCATCGGCGGCAAGGACTACACCGGCTTTAAAGCCCAGGGGAATGACGATGGCACTACCACCTACACCATCCCCGGTGCGGATGTGACCGGCGACATCGTTATCAACAGCAACAAGCAGGTCAAGCAGCCGGAGACCTTCACTGTCACCTTTGACGGCACCGGCGCAGGCGAGGCCAACGGCGAAAGCTCCGTCAAGGAAAACACCAACTACACCTTCACCGTGGCCAAGCAGGAGAACTTTGAGTACACCATCACTGCCACTATGGGCGGCAAGGCCGTGACTGTCACCGAGGGTGCTAACAACACCTACACCATCGCCAATGTCACCGGCAATCTGGTCATCACCATCGAGAAGAAATCCACCCTGACCATGGAGGTCACTGTTTCCAAGTATGTAGAGATGGATAACAAGACCGTGTTCCTGGTAACCGTGACCGGCACCCCCGAAGAGGGCAAGGCGTTTGCCTACGGCGATAATGTCATGTATAAGACTACCGCTTACGGCCAGAATGTTTACAGCTGGTTGGTGATCGTGGACAAGAATGAGACATTCGACCAGGCTACGGCTGAGGCCAAGATCACGCAGGCCAGTGCTACTGCCGAGAAAGTGACCCAGAGCTATGATGTCAACGAGACGGGCCTTGTGGACATCAACGATGCGCAACTCACCTATGACATCTACAGCGGCAAGTACACCGACTTCGAAAAAGTCTCTGTGCGGAAGTTTCTGCGCGCGGATGTGACCAAAGATAAGGTCGTCAACTCCACTGACGCCGTTGCGATCATCGCAAACAGCAAATAAAACCAGGCGGGGCCATAGCTTCCCCTCCCAAAGGGGAGGGGAAGCTATCCGCCGCATTTTGGGCGTTTACCATTGTCCCCTGTTTTAGGAGACGATGGTAAGAATCCAAAACAAGTATTTGGGGGATACCCGTATGAAAAAACACAGCGGCCTATATAGCGCCGTCAGTATTTTGCTGGTCATTGTGCTGATGGCAGGGATCAGCCTCTCACTTCTCTCCTCCGGGCGGACAAGGCCGGACAATCCCATCAGCACTCAGCCGGATCGGCTCCAGGCGGAGTCGCTGCAAGGCTCCGGCAGCACCGGCGGGCAAAGCTCCGGCAAGGATAATACAGAGAATACGGATACTGCCCAGGATCCATCAGAGCCGCAGAAGCCTGATGAGCAACAAAAGCCCGATGAGCCGCAGAACCCGAATGAGCCGCAGAAGCCTAATGAGACACAGAAGCCTGATGAGCCACAGAAACCCGACGACACCAAGCCGGATCCATCAGGTCCCACAGACCCCACGGATAACCCCGGCAAGGGCGACCAGGGCGGTTCCAAGTCAGACGATAACAAAGGCGGCTCCGAGGATTCCGGTGACCATGGTGATGGCACCGGCGGAGACGACGGGGACCACGGCGGCAGCGGCGGTGACCACGGCAGCGGCGGTGAAGAAGACGATACGCCCCGCATTTATACGACTCTGAAAACTCAGCAGCTTACCAAGGCAGAGTTGCCCGACGGCAAGCTGACCTTTGTGGCCTATCCCCTGGGTAAAGGTGATCTGCATATCCGTGTCCGGCTGAAAAATGAGACCAATTCCGGAAACGGATTGCTGCTTACTTCTCAGAATAACCAGGACTATGAGGCACAGCTGGATTTCAACGCAGATAACCTCTTTGTGCTGTCTCTTTATGATGGGGAGACCTTTCTGGGACTTGTTCAGTACCGGGTGGGCTATTACGCGAATCTCGCGGACGACACCCACCCGACGATGGGGGACTATCCTCCCTCCATCGTCACCAATCTGGACGGGGCCAGCCTGGACATGACCTCCCAAACCTTCCCCTTGACGGTGATCGCCCGCGCCAACGCCGAGCTGGGGGCCGGTGTGATCTACTCCAATCAGATTCGGGTCACGCTGGACGGCAAGACCGTGGAAAAGAGCTACGGCGATTCCCAGCCCACCTATGAGCTGTATTTCGAGCCCCCTCAGTTGGGCGATGAAGAAACCCACATCGTCCGGGTGCTGGCCTGGGATGGTAACGGAAACTCCACCATGAAGGTCTACACCGTCACCTATCACCAGATCAGTGAGGGCGACCCGGCAGGCTCGGTGGATGTGGTGCTGGATGCGACCACCATCGGCCTGGGCATTCTGGATACCGGTACGCTGGACATCGTGGAGGGCGAAACGGCGGCATCCGTGCTGCTACGCTTCCTGCAGGAGCGCGGTTATGAGCCGGATTACCAGGGGTCTGCTGCCATGAACTTCTATCTGCGCCGGATTAGCCGGGGCGACATTGCCTACCGTGCCAATGTCCCGGAGCATCTTTGGGAGCTGATCCTGCGGGACGGCATCACCACCAATGACAACTATGACCGGGACAGCATCGGGGAGTTTGACTATACCCAAGGCTCGGGCTGGATGTACTCCATCAACGGCACCCTGTATGAGGGTACCGGCATGAGTGGCTACAAGGTCCGCAACGGCATTACCATTTATGTGCGCTTCACCCTGTCCTACGGCAAGGACATCGGCGGCTACGATTCCACCGGAGGCGGCTACGGTTCACTGAGCAGCTACTGCGGCCTGTGGATCAACGGCGGCTACCAAGCCCTGGGCCACGACTTCGTGGAGACGGACCGTTTGGAACCCACCGAAACAGAGGATGGTTACATCCACTATCGCTGCTCCAAGTGCCATGAGGAGAAAACAGATATTCTCCCGGCCACCGGCGGTACGGAGCCATCCCTCACCGCCGCACAGGCGGCCCCCGCCCTGCTCCTGCGGCGGGGATCGGGCCTTACCCCTTATCAAAACAAATTCCACAGAACCTGGGAGGCAGCAGCATGAAAAGAGCAACACGAATATTAGCGGCACTTCTTTGCGTGCTGCTTCTGCTTCCGACTTTGGCCCTTGCGGAAAGCGCTCCCTCGCTGAAAAAACAGATCGCACAGAGTGCGGAGGGAATGTCCGCTCTGGGCGGCAAGAAGGGTGAATTGCTGAAAGACCGGGAACTGTTTCCTGCAGGCGATTCCGTCTGCGATTGGCTGGCCATAGCTATGGCACTGTCCGGCACAAGGGAGAGCTATTCCGACTATTTGGCGGAACTGAAGGCCCATGTGGAGGACGCATACGCCAAAAACGGATGCCTGGACCGCAACAAGGCCACGGAATACCACCGGATTTCTTTAACTGTGCTGGCACTGGGGGGCAACCCCACCAACTTCGGCACGAAGCCCGATGGCTCGGCCATTGACCTGATCGCAGAGGGTACTTACAACTATGCCCGCGATCCGGGCGCTCAGGGCTTAAATGGCTGGATATGGGCGCTGCTGACCTTGGATGCCGGGGACACAGAGGTCCCGGCAGACGCCCTGTATTCCCGGGAGGACATGGTAAATGCCATTGCCGTTGCCCAGGAGCCGGACGGCGGCTTTGGCCTGATCCCCGGAAAATCGGATGTGGACATCACCGCTATGGCGGTGCAGGCACTGGCCCCCTATCGGAACCAGCTGGAGACCGAGATCGACGCAGCACTTTCCTATCTTTCCGGCCAGCTGACGGACACCTGCGGGTATATCGCCTACGGCGATGAGAACGCGGAAAGCACCGCCCAGGTCATCCTGGCCCTGTGCGCCCTGGGCATTGACCCGGAGACGGATAGCCGTTTTATCAAGGACGAGCACACCCTGCTGACGGAGCTTTCCAGATTCCGGGAAGCGGACGGCACTTACCGCCATGTGCTGGAGGGTGCCGGCGACGGCCTGGCAACGGCCCAATCCGTCCTGGCCTTAGTGGCTGTGCAGCGTGTGCGGTCCGGGCAGCCGTGGGTGCTGGATTTTGACGGAATGCAAGCTCCCCGTGAGGCATCCGGCACAAATGGAATCATCATCTGCGCCGTGATCGGTGCGGTAGTCGTAATCGCCGCCGGTGCGATCTACATCATCGGCAGAAAGAGGAAAAAGGCATGAACAAGCTGACAGATCAAATTCAGGCAGAGGTCAATAAGGTCGTTTTGGGCAAGGAAGACATCGTCCGCAAGGTGCTGCTGGCCATCCTGGCACAGGGCCATGTGCTGCTGGAGGATGTCCCCGGCGTAGGCAAGACGACGCTGGCCAAGGCATTTTCCAAGACCCTGGGTCTGGACTCCAAGCGTGTCCAGTTCACCTCCGACACCCTGCCATCGGATATTATCGGGTTTTCCGTATTCGATAAGGCAGACGGCAAGCTGAAATATCAGTCCGGAGCCATTATGACCAATCTGCTGCTGGCGGACGAGATCAACCGTACCTCCAGCAAGACCCAATCCGCTCTGCTGGAGGCTATGGAGGAGTTGCAGGTCACCGTGGACGGCGTGACCCGGCCCCTGCCGAAGCCCTTTATCGTGCTGGCAACGGAAAACCCGGTGGGTTCTGCGGGTACGCAGATGCTGCCCGCATCCCAGCTGGACCGTTTCATGCTCCAACTGAGCATGGGCTATCCCAATCGGGCCAGCACGGCGGCACTGCTGAAGGATCGCCATCATGTGGACCCGCTCTCTGCCTGCCAGACAGTGACTTCCCCTGCCGAGCTGGAAAAGCTCATTGCAGAGGTCAGCAATATCCATGTGGCAGACCGAATTTATGACTATATTGCAGAGCTGGTGGATCTGACCCGCTCCAACGCCTATGTGACCCTGGGTGTCAGTCCCCGTGGCGCTTTGGCTGTGACCCGTGCGGCCAAGGCCAACGCCTACTTAGAGGGCCGGGACTATGTGATCCCTGACGATGTGTGCGCCGTGTTCCCGGATGTGTGCGTCCACCGTCTGATCCTCAACTCCAAGGCGCGGCTCCAGGACTATACAGCGGCACTGATCCTGCAAAATGTACTTACCTCCGTCCAGAAGCCGGATGTCCGGGAATTTTCCAGCAAATGAGAAAAACGATCTTAGGCAGCGCCCTGTGTTATCTGCTCCTGCTGCTGGCGTTGGCGGCGCTGCTTCTTACAAGCGGCTCCTTCTGGGCGCTGGCCGGACTTTGCTTGCTGCTCCTGCTGCCCCTGGCCTCCTGGGCGGTCAATTTCTATGTCCGCAGGCATCTGCAGGCGGACATTCTGACCCCGGCCACAGCGGCAAAACGCACGGCAGTCAGCTGCCGGGTGCGTATCCGCAACGGAGCGTTTCTGCCCGTAATGCGCTATGTCTGTCAGGTCTCTATCCGCAATGATCTCACTGAGGAAGATCAGACAGTGACGCTGACCGGCAGCATCGGAGCCAAGGGCGAAAGCAGCCAAACCATCCTGCTGCAAAGCAGCTTCTGCGGCAGAGTGTATGTGCAGATCAGCCGGTTTACCCTGCTGGACTATCTGGGCCTGCTTCCCATGAAGGCCCTCGTGAAAGCGGATGCCCGTCTGACCATCCTCCCGGACCTGTATCCAATGGAGGCGGACATGACCGCCCGACCGGCCTATGCCGACGACGGCACTTCCAATCGACGGGGTGAGGACCGCAGCGAGGTGTACCAGCTCCGGGAGTATCGCCCCGGCGATGACATCCGGCAAATTCACTGGAAGCTGTCCTCCAAGTTAGATGAGCTGATTCTGAAAGAGGCCAGCCAGCCGGAGAGCCGTTCCCTTTTGGTATTCTGGGATAAGCGCACCGGCGGTAACCCCCAGCAGATGGACGCACTGGCGGAGGTCGTGTCCTCCGCAGGCATGGCACTGCTGCAAAGCGGTGTACCCTATACCCTGTGCTGGACGGACCGGGACGATCTGCAGGTCCAGGACATTTCAGAGGAAAACCAGCTTTTGCAGGCTATCCCGGATCTGGTAAAGACCAGGGGCAGCGCTGAGTGCCGCCTGCCCAAAACTGACGGTTACAGCCGAATTCTCTGTTTCGGCACAGCGCCGGAAGAACAGCTGCTCACGGACGGACGGGTGCATTTCATCCTCTGTACCGAAGAACAGTACCCCGGTGCGACCACCTTTGCCCCGCAGAATTATTCCGAGGCCATGCAGCGACTGGAGGTTTAACCCATCATGCGAAAAAATGAAAACGGACTCCAGTGGATTGTCGCCGAAACGGCACAGAAAAAGCTGCACTTTCCCTGGGGCGCTTGGGTGGTCTGTGCCGTTCTGACGGTGGGCTTCTGCTTGCTTTTAACCGCTGCATTTCCCTCTGTTCCCTACCCATGGTGGGCCATGACAGCAGCTGCGATTTTGGTGCAGGCGGCGTTGCTGATAGTATACCAAACCAGAATCGGGAACTGGCTCGTTGCAGCGGGCATCGGCGTGTTGCTTCTTCTGAGCTTGGCACTGAACAAGTTTGTCCTACCCGGTTTTGGAACACTGGCAAATGATTTCCTGACCCTGCTGACGAAAAAGACCGGGAAGATCTACCTGGACCTTGCGGCAGCGGATGCCCAATTTCTGCCTCTGGCGGTAACGGTTCTGCTACTGGCGGTGTCGCTGCTTCTCAGCCGCAGCGCATGGAGCGGACGGATGCTGCTGGCCTTGCCGATTCTGTTGCCCTGCTATGCAGCCCTGTTGCTGGGCTTGTTTCCCATAGGCATCGGCGGTGGGCTGCTGATTATTGGCACGGTGCTGCTGATGGTGCAGCACACGGCAGAGGGAGAAGCCCTTGCAGGCGTTCCGGCGCAGCTGATCTTGCCGGTCCTGTGTGCAGCGCTGTGTCTGCTGATTGGCCTGTCCTGCCAAGACAAGCTGAATACAGACATGGTCGAGACGATGCAAACCCAGCTTCACCAGCGGCACTACGACAGCGATACCAATTCCATGCCGGAAGGAAACCTCAAGAACTTACCCGCCTGGAATAAAAGCGACACCCCGGCGCTGGAAGTCACAATGGAGCAGCCGGAAAAGGTGTATCTGCGTGGGCAGGTCTACGACACCTACACCGGCACCGGCTGGAAAGCAGCCGATACCGAAGAAACCGCCCAATATGAGGACCTTTTCTATTGGCTTCATGAGGCGGGTTTCTACGGCCAGAGTCAAATTGCACTGGCAGATGGCTATACGGAGACGGCCACACCGCTGTCCATGACTATACAAAATCTCTCCGCCTGTTCCGCCCACGGCTACTACCCCTACGCCGTCTACGGCAGCGAAACGCTGGCAGCGGACCGCATTGGGGACACGAATCTGCCCCCGGCAGAGAGCCTGTATTATCTGAAAGGCAGCGTCCCGGACTGGTATCAGATCCAGCGGAACCTCTCCACAGCCCAGGGCCGGGAAAACATCGAGACCTATCTATCCAAGGAGCAGGCCTATGCCGACTATCTCCGGGCCGTGGACCTGCAAATGACCCAGGACAGCTGGGCCGTCCTCCAGCGGCAATTGAAGCTGGACACCCAGACCCGGACCATCAGCGACATCCGCACCATCATCTTTGACTATCTACGGGAAGCCATGACCTACGATGAGACTGCCCGGACCATGAACGGCAGCGGCGACTTCCTACAATATACGCTGGAGCGCAGCGGACACGGCTACAGCGTCCATTACGCCACGGCAGCGGTGCTGATGCTGCGCTACATGGGCGTTCCGGCCCGCTATGTGGAGGGGTATTACCTCTCGGCAGAGGATGCCGCCCGCTACAAGGCCGGTGAGACCATTACCCTGACGGAAGAAAACGCCCACGCCTGGGCGGAATACTATGTCAGCGGTGTCGGCTTTGTGCCGTTCGAGGTGACTCCCGGCTACATAGACGACGAGGAACTGTCCCTGGGCGGCGACAGCCCGGATGAGAATACCTATGAGAACAACACCCAGCAATTTGTAGAGGTGGAGCAGCCAGAGGAGGTCAACGAGCACAAGCAGGACCGATTTACCTTCTCACTGAATACCCACTACCTACTGCTTCTTCCCTTGCTGCTGATCTTGCTGCTGGCCGGGTGCATTTTCCATCGCCGCAGGGTGTTTCGGAAGAAGATGGCCGCCATCGACGCCGCAAACGACCGGGAGGCCATTGCCATGCGCTATGGCTATGCCGTTTGCCTGCTGCGCCACAGTACGGTGCAGTTCCCGGAGGATGCTGCGGAGGCCGCAGAACTGAATCAAAAGGCGCTGTTCAGCACCCAGGAGATGACCCCGGAGCAGCGCAAACAGATTGACTCATTTGCCGTGCGTGTACTGGATGCCTGCAAGGGCAACTGGACAACCTGGGAGAAAATACGGTACCGGCTATGGAACTGCCTGTATTGAAAAAAAGGAGGAAGGAAAATGCACAAAAGAGTAATGGCTCTGCTGCTGAGTCTGGTGCTTCTGCTCTCTGCCGCCATGCCGGTCACGGCGATGGCCGCAGAGGAGTACGCCGGTAGCTTTGTGTTTGTGGCTATGAACGCCAACAGCACCATCGTGGAGCCGACCCGTATCCAGTATAAATCTGGGCAAACCATTCAACAGGCGCTGGCGGATTCAGATATTGACTTTGTCGGCCTGGAAAACGGATTCGTCTATGAGATCAACGGCGTTTCCGCCAATTACCTGCTCTATTATGACAAGGGCGGCTACAAGCTGGACGCTCCGGCTTCTTCCGTCAAGGCCCTTTGCTTCCATGTATCTTCGACTTATTCGGACGCAGCTATCCAGCTGATTATCCAAATGGCGGATTACCTGGACATGACCAACCATGTGCAGAATTATCCGGCAGCAGCTAACGCCTACGCGGCGGCGCTGAAGGGCCTGCGGACGGCAACTGCCGACTCGGCAGGACCATTGCTGAAAAACCTGAAAGACGCCATTGCCGAATATGCGGCCCTTCTGGACGGGACCAAATACACCGTCTCCGCCACAGCAACCCAAAACGGCAATGCGGTGGAGGCACCGATCCTCTCCCTTACGGATGTCTATGGCAATGTTACCACCGGCACCGGCAGCGTCCAAGTCATCGCCGGCGACTATAAGTTCTGTGTGTCCGACGGCGGATATAACCGCACAGAGGGAACGCTGACGGTCTCCGCCGACGCCCAGGTCTCTGCGACCCTGCCCTACGGCGAGTGGTTCGGCAATATCCGGCTGCTGGATGCCGATCAGGAACCCTACCACGCTGCACAAAACCGTGCGAACCACACGGCGCAGTATTGGATCGAGGATACAGCCAATGCTCTGAGCAGCGTGTACCTGAATGTTGTGATGGGCAATGTTCCGAATACCAAGACCACCAGGCTCCGCACCATTTATACCGGCACCAACGGCAAGGATATGTCGGGCACATCCCGCAGCTGGAACAGCATAGCCACATCCCTTACTTATCTGCTGACCTCTGGCATGGAGGGCAAGACCTTCGCGCTGGAAGCACAGTATACAGGCTCGGACGGCTACACGCAGATTCAGTCCTACGATGTCACCGTGACCCGTGTTCCCACGCTGAAGGCTCTGGCAGCCACGGCGGAGGGGACCAAGCTGCCCCTGGAGTTTGCGCCCAACACCCGGGAGTACAGCCTAAAAACCGTGTCCTCCACTGTGGATATTGACGCCGCACCATTTGGTGAGGATTATACCGTCACTGGAACCGGGGCGGTGCAGCTGACCGGAGACACGCAGGATCACAGGATTCAGGTAGCAGCGCCCAACGGGGAGCAGAGCACCTATATCCTCCACATTCAGAAGGTAGCTTCCGTACCGGTGACGCTGGCTGTGCCTTCCGGAACAACGGTGCAGGTGATCAATGGAGCAGGCTCCGAGATTGCCCCGGTGGACGGGATCTATCACCTGGTCCCCGGCGAGAGCTATACCTGCATCGCCACGAAGAACACCTGGTATCATACGCAGATCACCTTCACGGCCTCCAGCGGACTGAATGTGTCCGTCCCGGAGCCTGTCACCACCGACTGGCTGACCGATCTGGCATTCTACAACGGCACCTATGCTTCCAGCCGGATCGCCTACGCCGCCGACAAGACCTTCACGGCGGCAGACCACACCTACAACTATACGGTGTCCGACTGCAACAGCTCCGTTGCCATGCAGGCCACGGCAACCGGAACCGTGACGGCGCTGTATCGGACCCAAAGCACCGTGCCGGAGATTCATAATCTCGCACGGATGGAGACGATCACAACGCCTGTCAGCAAAACGGGTCTTGCTCAGAGCCTGACCTACGCCGTGGCCAAGGCCGGTTACGGCCAGACGGTGACGATCCGCATTTCCAAGACAGAAAACGGCACTACCTACTATCAGGACTACGATATTCAGCTGCTGCGGCAGCTGCACCTGTCCAGCCTGACTATTGCCACAAAGGATGAGACACTACCCTTTGTAACTCCAAAGGGCGCAACGGCCCGCTTTGATCGAGATACCACGGATTATTATGTTAAGGTAGACCGGGAGACCGCCGCTCTCTACCTCTCCGGCACCTATCCCAACAGCAGCACAGACACCGCCTGCTGCGGCGGGTACTATGCCAAGGTCAACGGCGTACGCTATGATACGCTGGCCGGCGCGGAAGCGGTCCTGAACACAGACCTTTATAATGAGGATATTTCGGTACAGGTCTGCCACGCAGATACCGGCAGCATTGAGCTGACCTATACCGTCCATGTTCAGAAAAGTGACCCCATCCAACTGACCATCCAAACGACCCCGGCGGATGCCACGGTGTTCCTGACCAACGATCTGAACGGCAAGCGCATCGTGGAGAAAAACGGCACCTACAGCCTGACCCCCGGTGCCAGCTATTCCTACACTACCACCTGCGCCGGGTACATCGGTCAAACGGTGGAGCACTATACCGCCCCCGACAAGGACGGTACACTGACCATTACGCTAAAGAAGGCTCCAGCCAACGACAAGCTCATCAATTTCGATTCTGCGTGGCCCCACTTACGCCAAAACAATGAGAATAACGGTGTGGTGGACTACAAGACGCCGGTCTACGCCAAGGATGCCGAGCTGTACTGGGCTACCTCCATTGGATCCGGCTACGATGTGAACGCCTGCGGCTGCCCCATTTTGGTGGACGGTGCCATCTACACCTACTCCGGCTCCCGCATTTACAAGGTGGATGCTATCTCCGGCGAAATTCTCATTGATAAGCCCATGGATCACAACTCCAGCTTCGCCATCAACCCGCCCACCTACGCCAACGGCATGATTTTCGTGGGCCTGTCTGACGGCACGATCCAGGCGTTCGACGCCAATACCCTGGACTCCCTGTGGATCTATCGGGACTCCATCGGCGGTCAGCCCAACAGCTCTATTGTCTATCACGATGGCTACATCTACACCGGTTTTTGGGTGGGCGAGATCAACGAGGCCCACTATGTGTGCCTGAGCGCCACCGACGAGGACCCCACGCAGACGATGGAAGAAAAGCTCCCCACTTGGTACTACACCAGCAAGGGCGGCTTCTATTGGGCCGGTGCCTATGTGTGCGACGACTTCCTGCTGATCGGCACGGATGACGGCGCTTCCGGCTACACCACCGGCAAGCCCAGTCTGCTGTCCTTTAACCCCAAGACCGGCGAACTGCTGTCCTCCTACAAGATGAATGTGACCGGCGACATCCGCAGCTCTATTACCCATTACAACGGCAAGTATTACTTCACCAGCAAGGGCGGCTACTTCTACGAGGCCACTGTGGACGAAAAGGGTACCATTGAGGATGTCCGCACCTTGAAGCTCTACAACTATGCGGACGATCCCGCCAATCCCGCCATGTCCACCTGCACACCCACCATTTACAAAGGGCGGGCCTATATCGGCATCTCCGGCACGGCACAGTTCGGCGCATACAGTGGCCATAACCTTACGGTCATCGACATCCCCAACTGGGAGATTGCCTATACGGTACGCACCCACGGCTATCCCCAGACCAGCGGTGTTCTGACCACGGCCTATATGGAGGAGACAGGCTGCGTCTATGTGTACTTCTTCGATAACTTCACCCCCGGCAAGCTCCGGGTGCTGGAGGACAAGCCAGGCCAAACCGAGGTGTCTCTGAAGACCATGGAGACCTACACGGCCAGCGGTCAGACGGAGACCTATACGACGCCCTACAACATCTTCACGCCCAGCGGCGCACAGGCCCAGTATGCCATTTGCAGCCCCATCATGGATGAGTACGGCACGATCTACTTCAAAAACGACTCCGCCTACCTGATGGCCGTGGGCAGCACCATTGAACGCATCGAGGTCACGAAGCTGCCGGACAAGACGACCTATAATGTAAAAGACACCTTCGATCCCACCGGTATGCAGGTAACGGCCTACTACGCCAACGGCATGACCCGCGATGTGACAAAGTATGTCACCTGGTCCGATAAGCCGCTGAAGGCCAGTGATACCGACTTCCAGATCACCTTCCCCTACGCCATGTACCAAAACCGAGAAAACAGCGACACCCTGGAGATGGAATACGGCGTCCATTGTGACAAGCCCATGACCACCCTGACCCTGACCATTGCAGATCAGAGTGCAGTCAAATATGGAGATGTAAATGCAGATGGCATCATTGATGTCTCCGATGCCATGCTGATCTGCCAAATCTATCTGGGCAATGTTACCCCGACAGATACGCAGAAAAAAGCCGCCGATGTAAACGGCGACGGCACCATGGATGTCTCCGACGCCATGATGGTCTGCCAGTATTACCTGGGCAACATTACAAGGTTCCCGGTGGAACAATAAATCATAGTGGTACACGGAAATAACCCGGATATGAAATGACCTCCCCAGCTTGCCCACCGTGCGCATTGTACGGTGGGTAAGCCGCACTAACGGCAAAAAACATTTCTGCAAGGAGAAGACGCCTATGAAAAAACGTTCCATTGCGCTGCTGCTCCTGCTGGTGCTGCTGACCGGCTGCGGCGCAAAGACAGAGGAGGCACCATGGCAGACCGCCTACCGTGAAACGGGTAAATATCTACAAGAGCAAGATACGCTTTCCGCAGGCTCTGTTGGCGGCGAGTGGGCGGTGATCGGCCTGAGCCGTGCCGGACTTCTCAGTGATGAGACTGCGCAGAGCTATGAGTAGACGGTAGAGGACTATGTCAAGCAAGCAGGTTCCGTGCGGCTGCACCACGCGAAATCCACTAAGAACTCCCGCGCCATCTTGGGCCTGACGGCTGCCGGATATAATGCCGCCAACATGGCGGGCGTTGATCTGACGGCGGGCCTAACCGACATGGCCTATCTGCGGGCACAGGGTACCAACGGCCCCATCTGGGCGCTGATCGCGCTGGACTGCCATGGCTACGATATTCCCCAGTGCGCCGATGGCGAGGAGCAGACCACCCGCGAGGGACTGGTGGCGGAGATTCTCTCCTATCAGTGCAGCGACGGCGGCTGGGCGTTGATGGGCGACGAATCCGATGTGGACATGACCGCCATGGCCCTGACATCTCTGGCCCCTTATCAGGAGGAGACAGACATCAAGGCGGCAGTTGACGCGGCGCTGACCTATCTGTCTGATGCCCAGCAGGCCGATGGCGGCTTCATGAGCTGGGGCGCGGCCAACAGCGAGTCCTGCGCACAGGTCATCGTGGCTCTGACGGCGCTGGGCATTGATCCCGCAGCGGACAGCCGCTTCGTAAAAAACGGCGCGTCCCCGCTGGACGGCCTGTGCGCCTTTGCCTGCGAGGGCGGCGGCTTCCGTCACAGCGATGAGGTATGGCTACCGAGCAGGGCTTCTACGCACTGGCCGCCTGCGACCGCTTCCGGCAGGGCCAGACACGCCTGTTCGACATGACGGATATTGAGGTGAAGTGATATGCGGCGATCCAAACCTCTGTGCACATTGCTTCTGGCACTGCTCCTGCTGACCTGTGCCGGAGGAAAAACCGGCTCCTGTAGAGCCACAGGACAGCGATGTGGATGCGGACACAAAGTATACCTGTATCATATCCATCTCTTGCGAGACGATCTTGGACAATATTGATAAGTGCGTTGAGAGCAAGAAAGCCCTTGTGCCGGAGGACGGTATCATCCTTCCAGCCACAGAGGTAACGTTCAGCGACGGCGAAAGTGTCTACGATGTACTGCAGCGTGTCTGCAAGGCAAATAAGATACACATGGAGTCCAGCTTTACGCCGGTGTATAACAGTGCCTATATCGAGGGTATTCACAATCTGTACGAGTTCGATGTAGGGAAGCTCTCCGGCTGAATGTATGCCGTCAACGGATGGTTTCCTAACTACGGCTGCTCCCGCTACCAACTGAATAACGGCGATGTGGTGGAGTGGTGCTATACCTGCGATCTGGGAGAAGATCTCGGCAGTGGTATGGGAGGATAATGGAGGCACCAGAATATAGAGAACGCTGATATAGGAAGCGGAGTTCCCGGAACACATTGGCCTCTGGAGATATTCGAGAGGCCGCCTAACCATGCGACCAGACAACACAACAAAACGGACAAAAAGCCAAGGATGGCCCTTTGCGGCCATCCTTGGCTTTTTGTCCGCTTTTTATTATGCGTACACAGAGCACATTGCTGTGGCCCGCCGTTGATAATGTACAATAACGGACCTGTTGACAAAAGCAAAAAAACTGCTGAAACCCACAGTGGTTCCAGCAGAACAGTAAATTTGGGGATAGGGTCAATGGTGTCGTAGTTGTCGTTGATGGCGATGAAACGAAC
>OJQX01000223.1_pt1 | contig 41422 bp, 43 predicted proteins | sample 1599031 | NCBI WGS metagenome assembly OJQX01 (sample SAMN03922513, study PRJEB24848) | human gut metagenome | isolation source: stool sample | host: Homo sapiens | place: Germany | collected 2010-02 | reverse complement strand
CATCCAGCACGACGGGGTAGAGGCCGTGGTCGTACCAGCCCGTGTCCCGGTAGGCCGGGTCGTTCTCGCTGGCGAACAGCAGGGTCTCGCCCACGAACTTGGCGTAGTGCAGCAGCGTCTTGCCGCTGGCAGAGGTCGTCTTGTAGTACCAGTCCACCACCACGCTTTTGTTGCTGGTGTCGATGGTGTCATCGTAGATATACTGCTTCACATCCACGGCCCCGCCGCTCAAATGGCCCTTGTGCTCCGGGTACTGCTGCTCCAGCAGGTCCTCGTCCACCAGGTCCACGATGAACAGGTTGCGGGACTTCTGGATGTCGGTCACGCCCGGCTCCCAAAACAGCTTTAGCAGGTCGATCTCCCGGATGTCCACGTCGCCCAGGCCGTTCTCCTTGGCGCTGTTCCAGAACACGCCATAGGCTGCCGTGCCGTGTTTCAGCTTCTCCCACCAGTTGTCAGAGTAGGTCTGCTCGTAGTCGTTGTACTCCAGGATGACCGGCAACACGGAGGACAGCACCTTGGCGCTCTCCTCGTCGCTGCGCTCGCGGGGGAGGACCACCGGCTCCGGGTAGTTGTCCATAGCGTCCGCGTGCTTATTGAGAATAGCGTTGAACAGCCAGGCAGAGGACGGCTCCGGCCCTCTGTACTCCGGGTTGTCCGTGCGCTGCTTGCCCTTGCGGATGGCCTCCCAATGGCGCAGCTCCCACCATAGCTCATCCTGGACCACGCGCTCCTCCAGGCTGGCCTTGCCTTTCTTGTAGTCGCTCAAGATGCTGATTGCCTCCGCAATCTCCGCTCTGCCGATGCGCCGCTGTCCGGCGGGGGCCGTCAGCAGCATGGCCTCCATCTCCGGGTCCACGCTCTCGTCCTTCTGCACGCCGGGGACGCCCCAGCCCATCGGGGGCTTGCCCAGGGTCGCGCCCTGCTCGTTCTTCCGTCCGAAAAGTGCCATAAATCAATACCTCCTGTAAAAATCGTAACGGTCATACTGCTGGTCCTGTCCCAGGTCCAGCGGGTCATATACCACCAGGGCGGGGGGCTTGTTCCGCCTGGGTGCTATCGGGTTTTTCATGCAGACGTAGCGCAACTCGTCGTAGATGTGGTCCTCGCCCTCGGTGTTGATGTCCTCCACGTTCTTCTCGTCGTAGACCAGGTTGGGGACCGTGCGGATGAAGTGCTTGCAGGTGTTGAACACATACAGCATGGGGATGCCCTCCTCGTCAAAGGCGAGGCGGTGATGCACCTGCATCTTGCCGTCGATGCGGGCGTGGTCTCCGCGCTCGAAGTACACCCGCTGCCGCTCCATCAGAGCGCCGATGCTCTCCGTGCCGTCGCTGCCCCAGATAGCAGGGTCTCCCACGCGGTTGATGCGCCGGCCCTTGAGGTTGGGGTCCTCGGCCTCGATGCGCCGTATCTCCCGCGCCACCTCGGACGGTTCCATCTTCACGCCGGTGTTGGGGGTGCCGGTGCAGCCGTAATACTCCCGGATGCGGTAGAGCCGCCGGTCCCGGTCCACGGCGTACCAGCCCACGGAGAAGGGCCTGGAGTAGCCCCAGTCCAGGCCGCACCAGATGGCCCAGTCCTGCGGGACCTTGAAGGGGGAGATGACGTGGGTGTTGATGCGGTCCGTGTAGTGGTCGCTGTCGTTGCGCCACTCCGTGAATACCTGGCCTGCGAAGGTGTCCCAGTCGCCGTACAGCAGCGCCTTGCGCTCCTGCTCCGGCATGGAGGCCAGGCTGGTGAGGTAGTCCGGGTTGTTGGCAAGCAGTATCTTGTTGTCAAACACGGAGGACGGCACGAAGATGCGGGACTTCCAGCGCGTCTCCTCGTGGCCGTCAGGAAAGCGGACCTTGAACTGCTCCCAGATCGTTTGCATGGGCTGGGCCGCCGTGATGAAGCGCTCCTTCACCCAGCCGTGGCCCACGCCGCCGGGGTTGGCCTGCGCCCGGATGTAGCAGCGGGTCCCCGGCCCGTTGGGGCGGTTTCGGGAGAACAGGTAGCTGTACTCCTCCCAGAGAAATTGCGTCAGCTCGTCAAAGTCGATGAAGTCATAGCGCTTGCCCTGGTAGTTGGTCCGGTCCTTGGTGTACTGCATAGAGCCGAAGAAAATCTTGGCCCCGGAGGGGAAGGTCCAGACGTGCTTGCTCTCGTTAAACCTGGCCTTTTTGTAAGCCCGTCTGTAAATCTCCGTGCTGCGGTCCATCAGCTCCGTGAGCTGCGGGAAGGTCTTGCGGAGGATAAGCCCACGGTAATGCGGTATCTCCACCTGGCGCAGGGCCTCGGCCAGGGCGCAGTCCGATTTGCCGCCGCCCGCTGCACCGCCGTACAGTGCCTCGTCCTCAAAGCGGGCCATGAGTGCCGCCTGGCGCGGCTGCGGTGTCCAGATGACTTTACCCATCGTTTGCGCCTCCCTCAGTCGGTGGGCCTGGGTTGTCCATCACGGGGGAGAGGAGCACCACGCCGCTGCCCTCGTCCTCGTCGCCGTCCTGGGTCTCCGGCTTGTACTTCCACATCTCCGGCTTCCGGTTGGTCAGCCAGAACATGGCGCTGGTGGGGTCCGGCGGGACCACCTTGTTGATGGTCGTGACCAGCTCCACCACGTTGCCCAGCCGGTCCAGCTTTTGCTCCCGGCGGGTCTCGATGTATTCAAAGCCGCAGGCCCGCTTGAACAGGGCGGCCTCCACCTGCTCGTCCGGCACCTCGCACGCCTGCGCGAAAGCGTCTGAAAGGTCCGTGTACCGCCCGTCCCCCTTCCGCCCCAGGTCCAGGTATTTCTTGAAGGTCGAGTAGGCGACGTGCAGCTTCCCGGCGATCTCCTTTGCCGTGGCCCCGGCTTTGGCCCACTTGATGATCTTGTCCAGGTTGGGGAGGACATGGGTCTCGTATTTACTTTTTGCCATTCGCTCCCGCCTGCCTTTCTGAAAAATTGGCTTCTCTTTCATCGTAGCAAAGGCAGCTTCTTTTTTCGCCCCGAAGGGAGGATGTTTTTTCATTCTGGTGTTCACGCGTGTGTGAGGGACCCTCTCACCCTCACCATCCCCCCATACCCCCCTTCCTCTCCCTCTCTCCCTGGAGCGGGGGAGACCATTTTCGTGGCCTCACGAAAAAGATAAGAGACCCCAGGCCATAGGCCAAGGGTCTCTCTGGTATGCTTATGCTTTGCTTTTGCTGTGCTTTTCTATCGTGTAGGTGGCCCCATAGCGCCGCCGCCCACAATGGGAGCAGGTCACTTTGTGATCTACGCCGCCGCCCACGCGTTTGAGGTCGTAGCCCTCCTGGAGCATCGCGGCGCACCTGCCGCAAAGGTCCTTCGGTTCGGTCATCAGTCGCTCACCCCCTTGAAGCTCTCCCGGACGTGGCCTCCGTTTCCCTCGCGCAGAGGGCACCAGCGCGGTGAGGTTTTGATGACAGGCGTTTTGCCGCCCGGCTTTGTGAAGCCGATAAAGGCTTCAAGCCTGGGGCTTTTGGGGCAAACGCGTCTGAAGCTCGCCACAGCTTCCGGGTGCCTGCACATACACGATGATCTGGGTCCGCCCAGGTGGCGGTTATTCCCGGTTATTCTCCGGGGTACAGGCCATCCCATGTAGGAGCAGCCTGCGCATTTCGGTGTTTCTTTCATGCCGTTTCCTCCCGTTCCATCGTCATGCGGGCCAGCAGGCTCTCATACATCCGCTTGTAGGTGTCCCGCTCCGTCTGGGCGATTACCAGGGCCATAGAGGCCGTTCCGTCCTCGGTGTCTCCGCGTACCGGCTCCGGCTCCTCCTCGTCCTCCTGGGGGCTTGCAAGGCCGTACTGGGCCAGACCAAGGCCAGAGAGGAGGCCGAGGTCCACCTGCTCCATCTCCCGCTTGGTGCAGCGTCCCACATAGCGCCCCACGCGGCTCTTGTCCACGGTGTACACGTTCTCGCACAGGGCCGTGCTGATCTGTTCGGTGGATCGGATGGTGATGTGCTCCGGCAGCTCCTTCTTGGGGGAGTCGGAGCAGTAGACCACCTGGACCACGGGGCTGTTGTCGTTCAGGGCGTCGCAGCTCACGATGATGGCGGGCCGGTCCTTCATCAGCTCGTGGCCGATGGCGTTCGGTATATCTACCCAGTAAATCTCCCCGCGCCGCATAGCGTTGGCAGGGAATGTGCCTTTCTTTGCCATAATCAAACCTCCGTGATAGTCAGATTGAAGCGTTCCCGCAGGAGCTTCTTTTTCATCTCGTACTGGGCCGTCTTGGTGGCCCGGCTCTTGACATCCTCCACCACCGGCAGCCAGAACACGGTGCCGTACTTGTCCGGCGCGGTGGGGCGCTCGTAGGCGAAGTCGGCCACATAGTGGATGGCCCGGACCCGCTCGCCGGTCTCCGTGATGTAGCTTTCCTGGAGGGTGTACTGCTGCTGGAGGCGCAGGTTTCGTATCTGCCCGGCCTTGAGCATCAGCATCAACTCGTCGTAGCGGCGGGCCTCCTTCTTGCTGTCGAAGCGGAGGTTGCCCCGGCTGTCCGGCTGGTTGTGGTACTTGGGGGCCTTGGTCTTGCCCACGATGCCCAGCTTCTCCATGACCTGGCGCTGGGCCTCCGGCCCCATGCGTTGCAGGTCTGCGGCGGTCAGTCCCATCTCTCGTGCCTCCTTCCGTTTGGTGCAGCGGCGGGCCGGGCCGAAGCCCTGCCCCCCGCAGAAACATCATGGGGTGCAGCAGCTTCCCGGACAGGCCGCAGAAAACTGTGTTGTCCACGACGCGCACATACTCGCACTCGTCGCAGTATTCGATCTGGCCCTCCCGCTCCAGGGCCATCTCCAGCGGGGTCTTATCCAGCATTTGCCTGCGCCTCCTCCGCTATCAGCTTGCGCTTGCGCCGGGCGTAGGCGCTGTCGGCGGCGGCCTGTCCGGGGTGTGCTAGGCGGCGCAGCCGTGCCTTTTCCCGCAGCTCCTCCCGGTGGGCCTGCTGGTATGCCCGGTTCCGCGCCCGCTCCTTCTCCGGGTCCCGGTTCCGGTCTTTCAGCTTCCGGCGCTCCTCGGCCTTGCCGTCAAACCAGCCGATGTGCTTATAGCTGGCCGCGAAGCAGCCCTCGGAGCAGAAGTATGTCGTGGCCTGCCGCTTGCCGTCCCGCTCCACCTGACGCACCCAAGGGGTGTCCGCCGTGGTCACGATCTGCTTCCCGCAGGTGCCGCAGGCGCGAAACAGGGTCAGCCGGTTGGCTGTCTGTCGGCGCACGCTCATAAGTCGGACCTCCGCTCCATCACGCCCAGGATGTACTTGCCGTCCTCGCCGCGCCGGGCGTGTATCTCGTACTTCTCCCGCATCTCCTTGACGGAGAAGCGCGGGACGGCCAGCCGCCAGCCCAGGGCCATCTCCGGGGCGTCCGGGTCCATGGCCCGCTCCCCGTGCTCCAGCACCACAGCGGTGAGCACAGCGTCCACAAGGGCCTGGGTCTCCTGGTTTCCGACATCCGCCTGGGCCAGGGCCTCCCGCAGCTTCTCGTTCTCCTTGGCCGTGTCGGCCACCTTCTTGCGCCAGCGCCCCAGCTCATGCTCCAGGCGCTTGATCTTATCGACGTTTCTTTCCATGTCACTCCGTCCTCTCGTAGTATTTCAGCAGGTTGGCGGCCACCGTGCAGCTTTTCCAGTCCTGGAGGTTGGCGCAGTAGCGGTCCGCGTACTCGGCCAGAGCCTCCCGGTCCGGGAAGCTCATGCAGCCGCCCTCGCAGCGGACGCACAGCCGCTCGTCCCAGTGAAAGAACGGGCACGCCCAGGTCTTGTGTGAGTAGCCAGCCATTTGTCCGCCCCCTTGCTCATTCCGTGATCTGTCGCTGTCCTGCCGTGCTGCCCGGCAGGCCGATGGGGTTCTTCCGCAGCATCGTCTCGTAGGTTTGCTCGAAGCGCTCCATCTCGAAGTATTTCTTGTCCGGCGGCATGAACGCGTCGATGCCGCCCATGGCCTCGATGACCTTCTGGGTCCTGGTGGGCATCCCCTCCAGCGCCTGCTCTTTCGTCCGGCCAGTCAGCCGGGCCAGTTGCAGCTCGCTGCGGGCCATCAGGTAGGCGTTGCTGATTTCCGACCTGACCTCGTGCAGAACGGCCTCCGCCGCCTCCCGCATCTCCGCGATGGTCGGAGGGAATTTGCAGGTCTGGCACACCCGGATGACTGCTTGCTGGGCCGCCCAGAAGTCGATGTCCCGCAGGCAGGTGGTCCAGAGCGTGATGGTCGGGGCCAGCTTTGCCTTTAGGCTGTCCTTGTCCGGGGCCTTGAACATCTCCGCGTTTGGATAGGCCATCATCAGCACCGCGAAGATTTCCGTCACTTCCGCCCTGGTCATAGGCCGCTGAACTCGTCGTGCAGGTCTCGCAGGGCGTCCATCTTCTCGCCCGTGCTGGCCTGCTGGGGTCTGCCGCTGCGGCTGGGCTGGTAGGACCTGTCGTCCTTGAGGGCGAACACGCCTGCCCAGCAGTGGTCCTCACTCTGGTGCAGAATGGCGATCTGGACATCCCGGTCTCCGGGGGCCAGCTTCTCCAGTTCCGTGACCAGGCGCTTCTTGGCCTGGTCCGTCATCGGCTTTTTGATCCTGTTCCGCATCGCCTCGAAGTCTTGCAGAGCGGAAAGCAGGTCAGCGTCGCCGGAGGCGAAGTCCGCAAAGATAGTTTCCTTTGCTTTCTTTTCCTCTACTTTGCTTTGCTTTTCTTTACTCTGCTTTGCTTTTCTTTTATTTGCATCGGTTTGCTCTGCATTTGCATTACTTGTGGATGCTCCGCTGCCGTCGTCGGCCTTGCAAGGCTGATTTTTCCAGCGTTTTTGCGCCGCCTCCCGGCGGAGGTTGGAGATGTCGTCCACCTTCCCCATGCGTCGGAGAAGGGAAGCGGAGTAAAGATACTCGCCGTCGTTCACCAAAAGCGTGCTGCCGTTTTCTGCAAACTCTGTGCAGCAGTCTGTGATGATCTGCTCAAGGTGGGATGCTTCCACCTGCATTTGCATAGCAAGTGTATTCCAGATGTACTTGTTCACGGACAGCCGGTACTCCGGCTGTTCCCGGAGTATCTCCACCAGCATGAAGTACACCCCGTACCCCTCCGCCCCGTAGACGGAGCGGAGGGCCAGGATTTTGGGGTCGTTGCGGGCGTTGCAGTCGTGGGAGAAGAAATAGGCGTCTTTCTCGTTGGTCTTGGGCATACGGATGCCTCCTTACGCAAGCGCCTGCTGCCCCGTTGCATCCTCGAAGATGCCGTCGGGCAGCTCCGGCGCGGTATTGCTGCTGTGTTCAATGACCTCCCCGGTCTCCGGGTTGGCCTCTGGAAGGGCCTCTGGCGCGTTTTCGGGTGCATCCAGGTAATTCTTGCTCCCGTCGGTGCCGATGGCCGCTTCGTCGCTTGCAAGGGCTTTCTGGAGGTCAATGGACATGATGCCCCACTTGCTGATAAGCTGGCGCAGCATCGTCTTGCAGGCCATCCCGTCGAAATCCTTGTACCAGAAGGAGGAATACTTCCACTCGTCGCCTTTGGGGTAATTGCCCGCCACGAAGTCGGCGTAGGACACGCGGCTGTACCGGGGGTCCTGGGCCTCGCGGGCCTCCAGGTGGAACGCCTGGGAGTAGCGGTCCGCGTGGGCCAGCATCTTGTCCTTGCTCCAGTACAGCACCTTGCGGAAGCCGTTGTTCAGCTCGAAGTAGGCGTAGTAGCCCACCACGGGGCGGCTCTCCCGGTCTCCGTCGTCCTCCAGGAACTCCAGGATGGGGCGGCGGGTGAAGCGGTCCCGGCCTCTGTACTCGCCCTCCACCACGGGAAACGCGTCGATGTCCAGGTATTGGCCGCTGCGCTCTGCAAGCTGGATGTAGCCCTTGTAGCCGAGCTGGAACTGGGCCACGGTGCCGCGCTTCTTGTCCTTGTAGGGGACCATGTAATACTGGCCGAGCTGCGGGGAGGGGGACAGGTTCAGGCTCTCGCCCAGCAGGGCGGCGGTCAGCACCGTCCCGGCGTCGCACTCCTGGAGGGACGGGTTTACGGCCACGGCGGAGCTGATGGCAGCCACGAAGCGCCGGGCGCGGTCCGGGTCTCCCAGGGTGTCGTTCACGAGCTTCTGGTACATCGGCGTCTGGATAGCCACGCTGAACTTGGGCTTGCCGCCGCTGCGGCTCTGCAAAGAATTGTTCACGGCCATGATTAAATCCTCCTATACGAAATGTTCCGTTCTTTCAGCCAGCGGGAAAGCTCCGCCGCCTGGTCCTTTGTCACCTGGCACTCAAAGCGCAGCAGGTAGATGGTCTCCTCAACAGCCTCACCGCCGCCGGGTTCCCAGGTCCCGGCCTGGGCCGCATTGGCAGCGGGGTCCGGGGTCTGCTCTGCGCCCCGCGTCGCCTCTGCCTCGCGCTGTTCCTCTGCCAGGTTGGCGGCCTGGGCGGCCCGCTGGGCCTCGTATTCCCGCAGGCGCTTGGCCCGCTCCTGGAGGCGGGAGCGCTCCATCAGGGCCTCGTTCAGGTCCAGGTGCTCCAGGTACTTGATCTTGACGGCCTCGGCAAACTCGCTCTCCACGGTAGCCAGGACCTCCAGATCGGACGCGGCCTTGTCCTCCGCCGCGACGATGGCCTCCCGGACCTTCTTCATGGTCACGCTGGTGTTGTACCAGGTGTCCTGCCACAGCTTCTCAAAGGGGAGCAGCGCCCGCAGCTCGCCCACGGTCTCCTCGTAAATTTCCAGGATAGCGGCCCGCTTGTCTGCCCGGCGCTTCTCCTCGTACTCCTTGAGCTGCACGTCGATGGCGGCGATGGGCTGGTCAATAAGGCCCACCAGTTCCTTCACCTTGGCCTCGAAGTCGGTGTACGGGGCCATGCACTCGCGCTTGACCTCCTTGCGCTTGTTCTCCAGGGCCTCCCGCAGCTTGTTCAGCTTGGCGCGGTCCTCCTTGGCACCCTTGATGCCGTCCTCTGTTACCACCAGGCCGGTGTACAGCGCCAGGCTCTCCGCAAGCTGGCCTTTCAGCTCCTCAAAGTTGAAGTCTATCGTCTTGGGCAAAGTCTCCAGGCTGTTGCCCATCACAAATTCCATGCTCATGTTGTCCTCCTGTTCAGATAGGCGGGAGCTTGAGGTTTGGTTTCTGCCGCTGCTCCACGCAGCACCAGAAGGGGACCGCCTCCCGCCGGATGATGGCGATGTCGTCCTCGGCATCCGCCCGTTCGATTTTGTAGTGCCGGGTCTCTTTCCGGTCCTCACCCTCCGCCGTGGTATATTTGATCTGGGCCAGCAGTTCCACGAACTGCCACCCGGCGGCAAGCATCTGCTGGCACACCTGGGCGTAATACTCCGTGGGGATGCGCCCCTTCCAATGGGTCCAGCCGGTGGAGGAGAGAATTTCCGTGGTTTTGATCTCCAGGCCGCCCAGCCGCCCGGTGGCGGTTTCCTCCAGCTCCCCGTCCGGGGTGCAGGTGATGAAGGGCAGGTCCTGGTGTTTGATGATCTTGTAGGGGGTGAAGCTCACCCGGTATTCCGGGTGGTCCAGGGCGAAGAAGGAGCGCAGCAGCGGCTCCGCGTCGTTGCCGTAGCGCACATAGGGCTTGTCCCCGATGTCCTCCGGGATGACCAGCCCGCACTTCTCCTCCCAGAGCTGCACGTTGGTTTTCCAGGGGGAGAGGCCCAGGAGGGCGGCGGCGTCAGACGCCCCCAGCCCATCCTTGCGGGCCTCCAGCCATTCCGCCCGGTCCTTGCAGATGATGACCTGCGGCTGCATCACATCATCACGACGATTTTGCCGTCCTTAACCTCCTGGGCCAGCTTGTCCTCGAAGTAGGCCGCGATGCTGGCCCTGGCCGTCTGCTGCCACATCCCGCCGTCAGCCTCGAACAGGCCCACGTTGCCGTCATCGTCCAGGCGCAGCAGGAACTCGCTCACCGGCTGTTCCACCTCCAGGAAGGTGCGGAAGGGGCGCAGGGCCACGCGGGGCTTGACCTGCACCAGCGCCTTGAGGGAGACGCCCTGGCGGGCCTCCACTTCCTGGCTCACGCCGTTGTCGCGGGTGGTCACACCGCTGTCCTTGCTCATGCGGGAGAGCAGGTCCAGCAGGTAATCCACGCCGGGGCCGGGGGAGAACTTGCTCCGCAACTCAATGATGGCCTGCTCATACTCCCGGAAGCCGTCACGGAAGCCCGGAACGTCGCATTTCGCGGTATAGAGGCTGTCGCGGCACATCATGTCGTCGTAGGTGGTGAACACGGAGACCGTGCGGGCATCGTCCACGCGGATGAACACGGGCAGGTTCTCGAACATATCCAGCTCGTTGCGGACCAGCTTCACGATGCTGTCCAGGCCGGAGACGGAGAGGTTGGCAGGGCGGTCAATGTGTGGCTTGATACGGACCAGGTCGTGGTCAGAGTAGGTGTCGCCGTGGATGTCGTAGGTCTTGTTGTCCTTGAGGGACACGAGGTACTGGGCAAATTCTTTCAGCATGATGAATACTCCTTTCAGATCGTGGCGTTATGCCTGGCGTTTGAACTTCAAAATTTTGGGGTGGTCCTGCTCCTCACCGTCGAGGGCTAACTGGCCGGGGACCTGGGGCACCATTTCGGCCACCAGCAGCTCACCGGTGCTGGGTGCGTTGGTGATGTAGAGGCTCGTGGTCACGGGGTCCGTCGGGGTCAGGGAGCACTTGGCCGTGCTCTGCACCGTGATGGTCCGGCGGTCCGCGCTGGGGATAAGCTCCAGGGTCACGGAGATTTTGCGCTTGGCGGTGGCCTTGGTGTTGGGGGTCCAGGATGTTTTCCATCACCTTGCCCATCTCATAGTCCACGCGCTCCAGGATTGCACCCATTGACATCTCAAGGATGCTTTTCTTGTCCAACTGGTCACTCATGCGGTTTTATCCTCCTTTTTGGTGGCCCGTTTCCGGGCCGCATATTCTCCTAACAGCCGCTTGAGGGCTGCGTCATGCCAGCTTTGCCAGGACGAATACCCGCACACCTGGAGCAGGTCGTCCGGCAGGCTTGCCGCGAACTCGCGGCTGATGCGGTAACACTTGCGGAAGCGCCCGGTGGGTGCGGTGGGCGGCGCGGTCTCCGTCTCGCTGGCCTCGCTGTGGCTCTCTGCTGTCGGCAGCGCCCCCAGCAGGTCCAGGTCCTCCGCGTCGTAGAGTTCCGTCCTGGGCGCTCCCAGGACATTCTCCAGGGCCTTGAGCTGGTCCGCTGTCGGCAGGCATACGCCCTTCTCGTACCGGCTTACCATGCCCACGTCAGCCCTGGGTTCCGTTTCTTTCAGTCTGGCGGACACCTGCGGCTGGGTCAGACCCAGCGCCATCCGCCGCTCTTGTAGTCGGTTCATTGTCCAACAAGCCTCCCTTGCAGAAACAGCTCCAGAGCGCTTGGCCGGTTGCCCTGGTTGTTGAAAATCTTGTTGAGGCCGCACCGGCATACGGCAAAGTCGCTGCCAAAGTCGCTTTGGCGGACCTCCATTTCTCGTCCGCACTTGGGGCAAATCACCTGGCTGTGCTTAATCTGAAAACTGCCTCTAACGCAATAGCACTCCTCGTTCTCAATGTGTGAGCAGCAGTTGCATTTATCAAATACGCAGTCATCACACGGAAAATCGCTGTGCTGTTCCATTAAGTCGAAAATAGTGATCTGCTCCAAATTTCTCACCCCTCATACGGGCTTTCCAGGGACCAGTCCCATGTCTGCCCGCCTTGCCATTCCGTGGTGAAGTAGTTGTGTACGCCGTCTCCGGTGAAGTACAGGTACTCCTTCGGCAGCACCCGGCCCACGCTGCCCACGCACTCCTTCTCGGCCATCCAGCGGGCCAGCACATCCTCCACCAGGGCCAGGATGTCCGGGTCCACCGGGTTGCTGGGGTCGTAGCCGTAGAACTGGCAGGGCTGGGTCGTGATGCCCTCCACCGTGTCGGCCCAGAAGCGGTCCCCGCTGTCGTAGCGGTTCAGCACGCACCAGATCGTGGCCGCCTGTTCCGTGGTGGAGCAGCCCCGTGCCTCGCCCCACACCATCTTTGCCAGGGCTACCTTGGACGCCTCCATCGCGTCGATGGCCTCCTGGTCCTCAAACTCCAGCGTGATGGGTTCCAGCGTGGGCGTCTCCGCTGGAAGCGCCGTTACCGTCACCGGCACGGTGGCCTCTGGTGTCTCCAGCTCTTGAGGACGCCCGCTCCAGGCGAACGCCGCAACCACGGCCAAAAGGGCCAGCGCCAGGCAGGCGGCTCTCTGCATCGCGGCCCTGCGGCGGCGCTGCTGCCGCCTCCGCCGTTCAGTCCGGGTCATAGGTGCTTCTCCTGCGGCGGTACAGCTCGTCGATAAGGTCCGTGTCGCTGTAATCGGCCAGCGCCTTGCCCTCGCCCTCGGTCTCAACCGATACAAGGATAGAGGATTTCAGATACAAAGCGGGACGCGGCGCGAAGCTGGCGTTGTACACGCTGCTGTTGTTCACGGTGCCGCCGGTGACGATGTTGTACGCGTAGTAGTCATTCGAGAACGGGGAGCTGTTGGTTGTCCAGCCTGTTGCCAGCCAATAGGACTTGGAGGTCAGCGGCAGGATGCTGCGGTGCTTGCGGTACTCGTCAATGGTCAGCGCCCGCACGACGGTCAGGGGCTTGCCGTAGTCCGTCATGCCGTCCATGGTGGTCAGGTCGATGGGTCGCTCCATCACGGCGGAGAAGATGGCCGGGTGCTTGTCCCGCAGCCAGCGCTCCACGGTTTTGGAAAGGAGGCTGCCCGCGTAGTTGTTGTGGTCCTCACGCTCGGCGTCGTCATCCTCGAACTGGCAGCACTCCGGCAGCGTGTCGGCGGCCACCGCAAAGGCGGTGTCCAGGTTGTCCTCCAGCTTCACAAACTCCACGCCGTCGAGGGTGAAGCGTTCGCCCCGACGTACCTGTGCCAGGGCCAGGTTCTTCATTTTCATGTCCTTGTCCTCCTCTTTGGTTTACCGACCGCTCTCGGCGGTCGTGGTGGTCCGCCGGTTGCCCCGGCGGCGGATTGCCTCTTGAAACGTCCTTTGAGCCAGGCGGGGGTCATACTCCGGGCGCTGGTTCTTGTCCAGCTTGCCCGTGTCGCCTCGTCGCAGCTCCTCATAGATCGTTGCGGGGTGGCATCCGATTTTGTAGGCGATGTCCAGCACGCGGGCTTCCTCCTGGTACATCTTTGCGATTTTCTTTCGGTCCTGGAAATCCAGGTACTTGCAGGCCATCACGCGCACCCCCTTTCCTGGGAAAAAATAAAGCCCGAAGGACTGTTTCATCCTTCGGGTTTTACGATAGCATTTGCGGTGCCAAATGTCAATAGTAAAACCCGAATTTCTTTGAAAAATTTTTTATAGGCTTTATAGGCTTGCAAGAAACACGTTGAAAAGCTCCGCAGAGGTGTGCCAGTCCAGGATTAACCGTGGGTAATTATTTATCCAGTCCTGGACCCGGCGCACCTCTTTTTGTGTCACCTTGCGGAAGTCCGTGCCCTTGGGGAAAAACCACCGGATAAGCTGGTTCTGCTTCTCGTTGCTGCCGCGCTCTCCGGGTGACATGGGGTGGCAGTAGTAGACGTGGGTGCGCTTCTCTCCGGGCAGCAGACAGGAGCGCTCCATGCCCTTGCAATCGGCAAATTCGCTCCCGTTGTCCACGGTGATGCTCTTGAACACCTGGCGGAACATAGCGGTCCCCATGCGGCGCTCCAGCCGGTCCAGAACGCCCACGACGCTGGCGGCGGTGTCGTCGTGCATCTTGCGGATGATTTCGTCCCGCGTCACGCGTCCGGTGAGGACGCACAGGGCGGCCTTGGTGCCCTTCTTACCCACTACGCTGTCCATCTCCCAGTGGCCCGGCTCCTCCCGGTTGTTGATGTGCTCCGGGCGATGCTCGATGCTGTCCCCTCTGGGGGCTTTCGCTGCTTTCACGCGGTTGTAGGTCCGCTTCTGGTCACTCTTGTAGCGCAGCTCCTTGTTGGTCAGGGGCCACAAGTCCCCGTTCTCGATGTACTTATACACAGTCTGACGGCATAATGTGCAGGAGAAGGTGGTCTCCGGCGTTTTGCCCAGCATGGAGCAGGCAGCGGACGGGGAATACCCCTCGGAGATGGTTTTGACCAGCCACCGGGCCAGCCGGTGGTCTTTGCCTATTTTCAGAGGCTTTTCCATGTTCTTCTTGCGGTCCAGGTGGTAGTCCTTGGCGACATCGGCGGAGTAGGAGATATAGGTGGTCAGGTCGCTGCGTTTCAGCTCCACCGCACCCCTCCGGCACTCGTCGTAGACCGTGCTGTGATGCACGCCCAGATAGCGGGCGATCTGCGGCTTGCTGTACCCCTCGCGGAGCATTTTTTCAATGGTCAATCTGTCGTTCCAGGTCAAGTGTGCGCCCTTATATCTCGGCATAGGAAAACCTCCATTTGCAATACTTTTGCATAGCATTTGTATATCTTTAGCACACTTTTTTCGGCCATGTCAATAGCCCCGGAAGATGCAAAAATCCCCCTACTATCCGTAGGGGGATTTCAAAATTTTTTATTCTTTTCCGGTCAGCCAGTCCATCGTCACGCCCAGGACCTCGGCAAAGATCATCAGCTCGTAGTCCGTCACGAAGCGGTCCCCGGTCTCTATCTTGCTGATGGCCTCCCGCTCGATGAACACGCCCTTGACCTGCATCCTCGCAGCGAGGTCCGCCTGGGAGATGCGTTTGGTCGCCCGCACCTGGTGGATGCGGTCGCCGGAGATATTCTTTTGTCCCTCAAAATCGTAAATCTTCACACGCAGCCCCTCCTTGGCACCTTGACAGTACCACGGAAAAGGGCTATCTTTGTAATAAAGATTTACAACCTTTATCGTTTTGGTACAAAAAGTGGGAATATCTCACTTCACGTCCGGCAGCTTCTCCAGCATACCGGCGGCCTCCAGCAGATTGTAGATGATCTGGGCCGTGGCCTCGCGGGTGATGGGCTTCTGCCATCCGTAGTTGCCCGCACCGTCTCCGGCGAAGATACCCTTGCGCTTGCAGTAGTCGGTGGCCTCCTTGGCCCAGGCGGAGGGGTTGTCCCCGGTGTCGGTGCAGCTCGTGAGCTGTTTGGTGTCCATAGCTTCTTCATCCTTTCCAGCCTTTGCGGCCTCCAGTCTTTTGTTGACTTCTGCGGCGATCTGGCCGTGGCGGCTGTAAAGCCAGTCACCAGGGCAGGCTTTCGCCGCAAACCAGCGGTGGACGGTCATGTTCTGCCGGTCTACCTGACCTACGAGGTTTTTATCTCCCTTCCAAAGCAGCTTGGGGATGCCGTTGCGTTGGCAGATGTCCACCAGCAGGTCAATGAGGGACTTGTAGGCCGCGTCGGAGACCGGCCACGGGTCCTTGGCAACGGTGTTCGCCACCTCGATGGTGACGGCCCGGTTGTCGTTGCTGGCGGAGGAGGTGCACCACGAACGGTTGGCCTCGTCCACATACAGACCGATGCGCCCGTCGCTGCCGATGCCGTAGTTGCTGCTGGCCTGGCGTTCCTTGTTCTGGAACAGTTCGCCGCAGCGCTCCACGGACAGGTTCCCGGCCATACAGTGGATAGAGATGGTGTCAATGGCGTGCTTGCGCTTGCCGGAATGGTTGGGGGACAGCTTGGTGTAGCTGACCAGCGGACTGTTACTCATTGCCCGCACCTTCTTTCAGAACGCCGTGGTTGAGTTCGTAGACGGCGGCCTCAATGAGCGCGTCGATGCGTTCCTCGTCCAGGGTGATGCCGTGCTCCGCCAGCCAGTTGAGGACGTAGGCTTTCTTCTCCTCGCCGCGCCCGCTGCCACGGTAGATTTGCTCCGCCGCCGTCACAGCGATCTTCACCCAGGCATTGATCTCCGCCTGCTGCTGGGCCGTGGTCCGGCTCTTGATATAGGGAATGACCACGGCGGTGATGACGGCAGCCACAAGGGCAGCCGCCGCTTCAATGATGGTCGTAATATCCATGATGTGCTCCTTCCTTTACTCCACGATTTCCCAGTCGTCGGCCAGCATATCCGCCTGGCTTGCAAGCCATCCCATTTGCACGCCGGAAGTGCCGCAGAATGCGATAGCCTTGTTCCCAATGGCCGCGTGCTCGGCATTGACGATTGTGCCAGCCGGGGACGTGTAACTGATGGCAGAGGCCAGCTCAATGTGCTGGTTCTTTCCGTTCCAGCCCGCCCGTCTGCACTTCTTCCCCTTCTTCATGGCCTCGATAGCCAGCCCGAAGTTCATACTGTCGATGGGGCGGTACGCTTCCTCAAACACGGCCTTGGGGCTAAAGCTCTCGTAGCCGTCCGGGTAGCAGACCTTATAGCCCTCCTCATCGGGGACCATGCCCATGGCGATGGGCTGGTCCTTCTCATAGACTTTGCAGCCCTTGCGAATAGCGGGGACCGCCTCAATGATTTTCGTGCCGATATAGGTTTTCATTTCGATTTCCTCCTTTAGCAATCTCGTTTGATTTTCTTCTCCGGTGCGTTGCTCTTGCCGAACACCACCCCGTCGTTGTGCTCAAAGATGTTCTCCACCACCTTGAGGACGTTCACGCCCAGGATGGTCTCGATGGCCTGCTCGGACAGGTCCACCACCGGGAACACCTGGCCCAGCCGCACCGTGGCGTACAGGGCGATGAGGTAGGACATCGTGACCCACCCCAGCGCGGCGATCTGCGTTGTCACGAACAGCCGCCGCGTGGTCGTCTTAATGTTCTTCATCTCGTACCGCCTCCAGATGGTCAATGCGGTGGTGTGCGGACTTGGCGCTGGCCTCCACGGCAGCCAGACGGCCCTCCACCTCTGTGTTGGTCTTGCGCTGCTCTCGCTGTTCCGTCTTGATCTCGTCCGTGTTGGACTTGATGTGCCCCAGCTCTGTCAAAACGGTGCCGAGCTGTTGGCCGTTGCTCCTGTCGTCTTTCCCCTTGTTGCGGGAGAAGGTGGCATAACTGATGACAGCGCCCAGCACCGTGCATACCAGTCCCACAATGATGTTCCACTCCATTGGTATCACCTGCCTTTCCCATTGAGCATATCAAAGCCCCGCATCCTTTTCGCCCCGAAGCAGATAAAAATTTGAAAGAGAGGGATTGCCCTATGATCTGGATTGAATTTGCCGTCAGTGCCCTTGTGACCGCTGCAACATACGGGGCAGGGCCTATGCTTCTGGCTCTGCTCCGAAAGAAACCGCTCCGTGTCCGATACCTGCGGATATTCAGCGCTGTGTACACGATTGCCGTATGGGCCGTGTGGCAGTTCCTTACATACGACGGGAACGCCGTGCGGACCATGCCAGCCCTGCTCTGGGGGTATGTGTTCTATCGCCTTGCAAGGAGCGTCCTGGAGAAAAAGCCCGTACCAGCCATACCGAAGGAACGATGGTACACCTGCCCGAAGTGTGGGCAGCTCGTCCCGGAGGGAAAGCCGTGTGACTGCGAAAGCCTTTCTCCCCAGCCGGGGGAGAAGTTGTGCGGCACACCGTTCATCCAGGCGGGCCAGACCCCGCCCGGAGTTGAAACCGAACAGCCGAAGCCGGGAAAGCGGTCTCCGGTGGTTCCGCTTTGCATAGCCGCTGCTTTGCTGGTGGTATGCACCTGCATCCTTGGCTACCGTGCCTCCGTGCTCACGGCAGCGCGGGATGACCTGGCAGCGGAGAATGCGGAATTGCGCTCCAGAGTTTCCGCGCTATCCACCGAAAAGACGCAACTGCAAGAAAAAGTGAACGACCTGGAGGCTCGGAACGAGGATTTGTCCGGCTATCTTCACGACGCCACTTTTCTTTACAACAACATTGGGTTCATCGTCGAAGGGTCAAACCGTTATCACAATTACGATTGCCCTGTGTTCCAGGGTGCTGACGAATACTGGGCGCATAATATAGAATACTGCGAGTATCTGGGGTACTCGAAGTGCGGAAATTGTTGGTGACGACATGAAAAAATGGGAGCAGGGATGACCTGCTCCCATTTCTTTACCATTCGCTGGTGTAGACGGTCCCCCAGAGGAAAGCCCGCTGTTCATCGGTCAGGCCGGAGAAGTCCTCCAGCCATTCCCGCACATGGTCGCTCTTGGCCTCACCCTTCACGGTCTTGCCGTCTGCGTCCTTGGTCCCTTCCATCTCATTGTAGGCGGTGTGGAACAGGACGTACTCCCAGGGTTCGATGCCCTGGGCCTCTGCGTCGTCGGCCTGGGCCATCCACTTGGTGCTGACCTCGTACTGCCCGTCGGAATGGTCCGCCAGGGCGCTCTTGTCGGCCAGATCATAGGCCGCCTTGAGCACCTTGTCGCGGGTCTCGTCGTCCATTCCCTGGAAAATAGGGCTGCTCGTCAGGTCATCGGCCATGCTGCGGTAGTCGCTGGCCCGCTGGTCGGAGTATGCCCGGTAGGCGCTGCTGCCCAGGTCGTCCGCGCCGAAGGTCTCCTCCTTCTCCTTGGCCGGGGCGTATTTGTCCCGGCTGCCGATAAGGTCCCGCGCCCTCTGGGGCAGGGTGTAGTCCGGGTCCTTCTCAACGGCCTTGTTGTAGCGGCTCCGCATGGCGCTGTCGATGCTTGCGCCGTCCACGCCCATGCTGTTCATCAGGTCGTCCCTGATGTGCTGGTAGGTGTCCATGTCGCCCTGCTCCAGCGCCCGGTACAGAATGGCGTAATAGCGGTTCTTGTTGCCGGTGTTGGAGATGTTGTAGATAGCCTTTTCCATCTCATACTGGAGCGGGATGTTGCCGGTCTCCACCGCCGCGCTCCGGGCCAGGCCCCACATATCCCGCGTCAGGTTGGAGGCCGGGATGCCGAACATCTTTGCACCGGCGGCCAGCAGTCCCTTGAGGGCGTAGGCCCTGGTCCGCTTGCCCTGGCCGTCGGCGCTCTGGATGGCCGTCTGTCCGGCCTGGATAAGGTCGGACACGATCTCCATTTCCGTGCGGGACACGTCGTAGCCCTGCATGATGGACAGCGCGTCCTTCACAAAGGGGATTTGCCCCAGGGGGTTCATGTTGCTGCCGACGTTGCCCTCCATGATGGCGTTCCAGGCTTTCTCCCAGGAGGTCTCCTCGTCACCAGAGATGCCGGTGAACGCAGTCCGGAAGCGCTCCCAGTATTTTTTATCTTCGTCATCGTCGCGCATGGCGTCGATAAGGCTCTGGGCCAGAGCGTTGACCACGTTCGTCACCACCAGGGCCGTGGCCGCCCGGCCCATCGTCTTGATGGCCTTGCCGCGCTTCTGGCTGTTCTGTTCGTAGCGCACCTGGTCATAGGTCCGCATCAGCAGGTTGAGGCTCATGATAGGCTCGCCCATGAAGCTGGTCGCCTGCTTCACCACCGCGTTGCTGGAGCGCATGATGTTGGACCGCTGGAGCACGCCGTCTACCACCTGGGTCTGGTCGATGACCTCCGCGAACAGCTTTGCCGTCTGCCGGTAGAACGCCTCGCTGCCCTTGGTGAGGCCCTGGTGTTCCCGCGCCGTGGCCCACTCGCAGGCGTTCCACAGCTTGCCCCAGGTCACGGCGTCCGCCGCGCCCGCAGGGGCGGAAAGGGCGTCGTTCAGCTTCCGCACGTTCGTCCGGTTGTCGAACAGCGTCTCGGTCATCTTGTATGGGCTGGAGATGTCGAAGCCGCCCGCATCCTTCCGCATGGCGATGGGGGAGTATTGCAGGGCTTTCTTCCATCCGCTGCCCCGCGTAACGCCTCTTGCAAGGCCCCGCGCCATGTCCTGGGGGTCCAATACCGCCGCCGCCCGGAAGAACGCCGTGGGCTGCTGGATGACCACGCGGATGTTCGCGCCCACGGCTGCGCCCTTGAAGCTGCCGATGGTCTTTCCAGCGATGTCCCACATGGGGCTGTCACCGGGGGCGTTGATGCCGTTCTGGATGTCCTCCATCAGGTTGTGCCAGTATTTTTGACTGCCGGGGCCGCCCACGCGGTCCAGCAGGCCCTTGATGGTCTTGCCGGTGGGGTTGCCCTCCTCGTCCCGGAACTGGTAGTTGAACAGGCGGTTAATGTCCTCCATCGTGCAGAGCCAGGAGGCATAGTCCGTCATGTCGGAGGCGTGGTTGGCAAAGGTTGTGAAGATACCCGACAGGTCCAGGGCGTTGCTCGCGTGGGGCATCGTGGTCTTTGCCATGCCGATGTTCTTAATGGAGCGGGTGTTGTTTCCGCCCTTTTCGATGTTGCTGTGCAGGCCCTCCTTGGCCGATTTGATGGGCCAGTAGTCGCTCTCGGTGAACTTCTTGTAACCGTAGGCTTCCATGCTGGCCTTGTTGCCGTAGTCGGCCAGCACGCCACGGGTCAGTCCTTGCAGGCCGTCCGCGATCTTCACCTGCTCCGGTGTCAGCGTCCCGGTGATGTTCACCAGGTCGTCCTCCGTCAGGCGGATGCTGTCCGTGCCGCGCCGGATTTGCGAGGTTTTGATCTCTGGCTGCACCACGCCGCCTTTGAGTAGGTGGTTGTGGGCCTGCTTGCGCTTCACCAGCTCGTACAGCTCCATCACCTGGGCCGTGGAAAGGGTCAGCTTCTCGCCTCGCTCCGTGGTGAAGGTCTGCGTGGTCGCCTCCAGCTTCTTCACCGTCTTGGGGTCCACGATCTTGCGGACCTCCTCGGCCACATGGTCCACCATGAGCTGCTGCTGGTCCTGCGCGTCCCGCAGCATCCGGTAGACCGCCTTGCCCGCCTCTCCGTAATGGGAGAAGAAGGTGTACGGGGTCTCCAGGTCAATGAGGGCGTGGTTGCGGGTCAGGCTGTTCTTGGCCCGGCGGCTGCTGGTCCCGATGGAGAGAGCCTGCGCCCAGTCCGCCGTCCTGGCGTACTTGGCCTTGGACAGGACTTTCCCCGCCGTGTTCACGCTGTGCTCCACGGCCTTGACCACCTGCCACATGGTTTGAAGCTGCGCCACGCTCATGTCGGCCAGCTTGGTGTCCTTCATGGCGATGACCGCATCAAAGCCGCCCTTGATGCCGTCGGCGTCGCTGCCCAGCAGGGAGGGGTCAATGACCATATCCCCGCCCTCGGCCACGATTTTGGCGTACTGCTCCTTGAGGGCGCGGAACGCCTCGGTTCGCTTGGTGGGGGCGCCGCTGCCATCCTTCACCCGCTTGCCGTTCTCGTCGAGGGTGTACTGGCTCTCCTGGTTGATGCTCTCCAGCATAGCGGCCACGCTTCCGCGCATGGCCTCCGGGATGTGGTGCTGGTCGCTGGGGCGGAGGAGCTTCTGGGACAGAGCGCTTGCATGGCGGGTGATTTTGGCCCGCAGCTCACGGGCCGCCCGGCGTTCCCGGCCCGCTGCGTCCTTGGCCGCATAGCGGTCTTTCAGAGCACCCATCTGCCGCTCGCGGGCCTCCCGCTCCTTGGCGATGGCGTTCTGTACCCGCTGCCGGTTCTGCTCCCGCAGTTCCGCCAGGCGGGTGGTGTACTGCTCCCGCACCTTCTGGACCTGCTCCCGGCCCTTGGCCTTGGCGTTCTCCAGCTTCAATGCCTGCCGGTCCGCAAAGGTCTTTCGCGTCTGGGGCAGGTCGAAGAAGGTCTCCATGATCTCGTTCGCCGCGCCGGTCACGGCCTGGTCCATGTGGCGGGAGAAGGGGTTGTACTCGTTGATCTCGCTGATGCCGTCCAGCACTTCCACGATATGGAGGAGCTGGTCCGTTGGGTGGGTCTGCTCCTGCTCGCTGAAAAACTCCGGCCAGCGGGAGGAAAGCTCCTGGTACACCTGGTCGATGTTGGTGTGGCCCTCGCTGCCCAGGTTCAGCCGTCCGAACTGACGCTTGCGGAAGTCGCCATAGTCCGCGATGTCCCCGTGGTACTCCTTGCCGTAGATGATCTTGGTCGTCCGAAGGTAGTCCCGCAGGTCGCTGTACGCATCGTACATATCGCTGTCCACGGCCACCGCGTTGCTCACCAGGGTTTCCGCGATGTCCTCCGCCCGGCGGCGGGCCTCGGTGTATGTCAGCTCGTCCTTGCCGTCGTAGCCGCTGGCGATGTAGTCATAGAGGCTCTGGAGGTCTCCCTGGATGTCCTTCACCGCGATGTCGGCCCCGTAGTTCTGGATAAGCTGTTTCGCGGCGGCGGTCACGGCCTTTTTGTCCGTGGTCACGCGCTGGGTCCGCCGGGTCTGGCCCTGCCAGTAGTCCCGGCTCTCCTGGAGCTTCCCGTTTCGGCGCTGGATGGCGATATAGTCCTTCATCTGCTCCCGCAGCAGCCGGTTTTCCTCCTGCAAGGCGGCGTTCTCCTGGAGAATGTCCCTTCCCTTGAGGGACAGCCTGTCTCCGTCGCGGGTCACGATGGCGCTGACAGCGCCGAATTTCCGGGTCGGTTCCACGGTAAAGCCGTCGCCCAGGGCGTCCTTGAGGTAGGAGACCAGTTCCTTGGACGTGAAGCCCTTTTGATAGCTGCCGGTGTTGGAGATGAAATACTCCATCAGATCGTCGTTGATGGCAACCTTGCTCCCGGCGTTCTTCACATCCGTGCCGCGCACGTTGATAAACGCCCGCCCGCCAGGGTTCAGCATTTCACCGATTTTTACCACCATAGCGTCGCGGAGGTCCTGGGGCATGACGTTAAGGACCGCGTTGCTGATGATGACATCGTAGGTCTTGTCCAGTGCGGAGTAATCGGTGTAGTTCGGCTGGTACTTGGCATCCGGGAACGGTTCGATGTCGTCCACGTCAAAGCCGTACTCCTCGCGCCCGGCTCTGGTCCCGTAGCCCAGGCCGGAGCTTGCATCCAGGATGGTCCCGTCGAAGTTCTCCGCCTGGAGGGCGTCGTAAATTTTGCGGTAGCTCTTGACCGTGCCGGTGATCTGTGTCGGGTTGCGGGTGTCCGCCTCGTCGGCGTCCAGGGCAAACAGGGTCGGGTGGGCGGCCTTAACCTCGTCGAAGGTTGCCCCCGGCTTCCAGTCGTCGCTTGTCGGCTTCACAGGGGGAACGGTCTTGAGGGAGAAGCGTGCGCCCTCCACGCTGTTGATCTTGGCAAGGCGGTCCGCGTCGTCTCCGGTCTTGTATTCCAGCATCCGCACACCGGCCTGCTCCAGACCGTCCCGCAGCTTTTTGCTGCTGTCATCGGGGATGACGGCGGCCAGCACTTCGTCGAAGCCGACGGCCCGCTGGGGCTTGGCCTCAAAGTAGCCTGTGGGCATTTCTGCCGCCGCCTGGTAGACGGCCTGGATGTCCTGGGCCGTCTGGCTGCTGATTTTGTATCCCTCCTTGGAGAAGGCCCGCATGATAGCGTCCACCGTCCTCTTGCCCTTGGACGTTTCCATCAGGATGCTGCCGATGATGTCGCTCTCGACGAAGGAATTGTCGGAATGAGCCTTGTTTCCCTGCTTGATCTTCGTGATGATGCTGCCGATCTGGTCATCAATGGCCTGGAGCTTTGCTTCATACTCGGCCCCCTCGTCCATGCCCAGCCGCCCACTGTCCGCCTTGATCTCCTGGATGCTGCGGTATTCCGGCGTCGCCACGGATTGCAGGGTCTTGGCGCTTGCGCCCCAGGTGTTGCCGCCGCGCTCCTCCTGGCCCTCCTTCATCGCCTTGACGATGTTCTCCAGGGTGTAGGCATAGTGGAGCGGCGAGAAGCTGCGGAGATTGCCGGAGGGGGTGTAGGGGTCCTTGCCATTGTAGATGCCCGCCTCGCCCAGCAGGCCGTCCAGCTTCCCGGCAATCCACTCCTCAACGGCGTGGTCATCCACGGCGCTGCGCAGCGCGTCAGAGGTAGCCATCCGGTCAATTTCGCCCTTGGTCGCGCCGCCGTCCTGGTACATATCCCATGCGTGGTGAACGATGTCCTCCAGGGTGAAGATGGAAACGCCGTCCATGGAATTGTCGATGCGGGTCTGCCGTCTTTCGTTGATCTCCGCGTCGGTCCAATGCCTCTTGACGGCCATTCTGCGGAGCATGGGTTCGCCCTGTTCCCGGTAGTAGTCCCGGAGAATGTCGCGGATGACCTCGGCATTCTCGCCCAGGGCGTCCTTCACGCTCTCGCCGGTCTCCAGGTTGGCCTCGATTTCAGCCAGCGTGTTCACGCCCAGGCGGTCAACCACCTTTTGCAGGGTGTCGTTACCGAACTTGTCCCACACCTTGTCCATCTTCACCGGCTCCAGGCTCTTGCCCTGGTCTGCCAGATAGGCCGCCCGCACCGTGTCTGTGGAGGCCAGTCTCTCCGCAAGCTCTGCCGTGCTCCTGGTGCTGGTGTCGTCGATGCCCACAGAGCGCAGAGCGGCGCTGTTCCCGAAGATACCCCCGGCCACGGAGACATCCCCGGCAAGCCGGTGCAGCTCGTGCTCCACCTGGGATGCCTTTTTGCTGTTCACGGGGTAATCTACTCGCGGAGCTGTCGGCGTCCAGGCGTCGCCGCCGTACACCTTGTTGGCGCGGAATAGCTGCGGGTCGATGGTGTCCTTGCTGAACACAAGGGAGATGGGGCCGTACTTGGTGTGCCCGTCCCTGGCTTTTACAATGGCGATGGAGGGCATGGGCAGGCCGCCCAGCTTGATGGCAGCCAGGATGCTGTTCTCGTCCTTGTTGTGCAGGGCCAGCAGCTTGTCCGTCTCCTCCACCGGGGTCTTGAGAGAAAATTTGGTCTTGACTTCCGCCCCGTTCTGGGTTACACTCTCACCCGTAGAGCGAATGCCATCTCCCACCGAGGCCATGTAGCCGTAGGTCTGGAGAAACGCATTTGCTCTTTTTTCATCGTACAGGACAAACTCGTTCCCGCTGTCGATCTGGTTCTTAATCCATTCCGCCGGGTGCTCCAGGCCGTACAGGCTGTTGATGACATTGACAGGTTTGCGGTCCATATCGGTCCCGCGCTCCAGCGCTGCCAGCAGCGTGTAGCCGTCGCCGTCGATGTCGTTCAGAACGATACCGGCCCGGTCTCCACTCCCAAAGGAGAACAGAGGGGAAGCCAGGTTGCCCATAAGGTTTTTCAGAACGCGGCGGGGGATGTTGTGCTTCTTCTGGGTGGATTTGCGGAAGTCTCCGATGGTCATAGCCAGGGGCAGCGCATCAAAGCCGGACTTCTCCAGCACCGCAGGGGTCACTCCAAAGTAGAACGCATCGCTGGAGGCCATCTTCCCGTCGTAAAACATCTTGAGCTGCTGGGCCAGCGTCATTTGAGAGGTCCGTTTGATAGAGAATTTTGTGCCGCCGTCCGTCTGGGCGGCGTTTTTGTTTGCCGTCTGCTCGCTGGTCGCTTTCAGTGCCTCCTCCCAGAGGCGGGCCGCTTTCTCCAGGGTGTCGATGCTCACGCCGTAGGCGTTGGCGGCAGCCTGGTTCTGCGCGGTCTTGTTGCCCTTGAACAGAGACTTGACCTTGCGGATGAAGTCCCGCACGGCGTCCAACAGCTTCCGGGCCACGCTGCGGTTTTCCTTTGCCAGGGTCTCAAACCTGGCCGGGTCAACCGTCAGCGCCTCGGTGAAGTCGGCGGCGATCTCGTCCATGGCCTGCTCCGTGGAGAGGTTCACGCCTGCCTCGGCGTAGCGGCTCTTGTACTGCTCCACGATGGAGGCGGTAGAGCCGTCCCGCTCGGTCAGCGCGGACATGGCATAGTCGCGGTACTTCCGGTATGCCTCCGGGGCCATCTCCTGCATCCGGTGGGTGATCTCGTGCTTTGCCACCACCGTGCCGGGGTTCTCTGCGTCGTTGGCAATGTGAATGATGCCGTTGCTGTACCAGCCGTTTGCGCCGCCCTTGCCGGTGGCCTCTGCCATCTGGATTTTCACCCCGGCGGCACGGGCCAGGCTGCCGTAGAAGCGCACGGTCTCCTTGGGCAGGCTGGCGGAATGTTCGGACTGCACGAAGCCCGCCTCGTCGCCGTACACCGTGGCGCTCTTGACGCCCTCCCGCTCCAGGGCCAGGGAGGCCGCCGCGTCGTTCTGACCGGCGGAGTAGGCCGCGAAGCGCTGCGCCTGGTTGAGCTGCGCGGCATAGCGGCTCTGCACCTTGTCCATGTCGATGCCGGAGATGCCCGCCTCGTAGTAGGAGGCGAAGCCTGCGTAGTAGTCGTCGGCCCGCACGCTGCCGTCGTAGCTGACGGAGAGGGCCTTGGCCCCGTTCTCGCCCAGGCTGGCCGCAGCGTCCCGCACACGGCGGATGTCATACGCCTGCTGCGCCGCAGGGCGCTGCTGCTCCACCTGCATGGCGGGGCGCACGGTCTCCTGCGTGGCCGTCTGCCGGGCTTCCGTTGCGGCGGGGGCAGTTTCCCTCGTGTTCGCGGAAACGTCGCTCTGCGTCCTTGCAAGGGTCGCCACGGCGTTCTTGACGGCCTTGCGCTGCTGGGACTTGCTCATGTCCTCGCTGATGTTCAGCCCCGCCTCCTGCGTCAGCGTGTTGATGGCGGTTGGGTTGCTCAAAATGTCGATGGCGGTGTTGTTGGTCACGCGGCCCTTCTGGGTCACTTCCTCGGCGGCCCGCAGCAGCAGGTCGCCGCTGCCGTCCTCCGCGTCGATGGCCTGCACGTTGGCCTGGTACAGCCGCCCGATTTCTGCGTTGGTGAGGGTCTGCCCGGCGTCGAGCTTCTGCTGGAGCTGCACGGCCAGCTTGTAGCTCTGGGTGCTGGGGTCGCTTGCAAGCCCTTCCTGGATGGTGGCCTGCACCACGTCGTCGCCCATCGCCTGGAACTCTGCGCCGGTGCGCCGTGCGCCGTATTCATTCAGCCCCGCGTTGATGGCGATGCCCGCGCCGGACATCACGCCGCCGGAGACAGCGCCGCCCAGGAAGTCCAGGCCCATGTTCTCCGCCTGGTCCCGGACGGCCCGCCAGAACGCCTCCTTCTCGGTCATGCCCTCGGCCTCGTAGGCGTCGATGGAGGTCTGCCACTCGCTCTTGTCCTTGGAAATGAGCACGTCGGCCACCAGGTTGATGATGTCGCTGCCCACTTCCTCGCTGCCCTCGGCCAGGGTGTTTTTGAGAAAGTAGCCCATGGCGCTCTTGGTGAGCGCGGTTTTGTCCAGCAGGGCATCCAGGCTGACCTTCTCGGTGATGATCTCCGCCGCGCCTGCGATGGTGCCCAGGGCGAACGCCTGGTTATCGGACAGGCCCCGGTCCTTTGCGGAGATGGTAGCATCCGCCGCCGCGCCGGTGCCCATGATGGCAAGGGAGAGCGCCTGGTTGCCGCCGGTGATGGCGGTATTCAGCAGGAAGTCGCCCATGCTCATGCCGGTCTGGTAGGCGAAGCTGCCCACACCGCCCCAGTTGTCCTCCACGATGGTGTTCACCTCGTCGCGGATGGCGCTGTTGATGTAGCTGAACTTGTTGTAGCCTGCGTTCTGGTCGATTTCCCCGTCGGAGAGGTAATCCGCCGCCTGGCCCAGGTAGGAAAGGCCCTTGAGAGGGCTTTCCAGCACGCTGAACGCGGAGGACCCCACCGGGTGCTCCTTGGCGTAGGTGGCCCATTCCTCCTCAGCCTTGGCCCGCTGGCGGTAGTTGAGGTCTCCGGTCAGGTAGTCGATGTAGGCGTAGGCGTTCTTGTGCTCCGCGTCGCCGTTTGCGCTGTCCTGGGCGTACAGGTAGTTGAAGGTGGCGATCTCGTCATCCGTCATCTCCCGCCGCTCGCTGTTGTCCAGGCCCAGCAGGGACGCGTTGCTCTGGATGTCGGAGAGCATCTGGCGGCTGCGGGCCTCCTCGTTGCGGTTGATGTAGTCGTAGGCGATGTCGTCAAAGCCGCTGTTGGAGTAGGTCCCGCTCCATGCGTTGAATTTCTCCTGGCCGTTGGCCGTGCTCTTGTACTGGCTTTTCTCTGCAAAATCGGGTTTCTTCGCCAGCGCGGCATATTCCTTGCCCCGCTGGTAGGTGTTGTCGTCGTTCTCGTCCTTGAACTGGGACCAGAAGTCATACTCGCTGTTCAGCCCGCCCCGCAGCTCCTCCAGGTACTTGCTGCCCTGGTCCAGGGTGGAGAGGACGCCGTTCACGGCATCCTCTCCGTATATCTCCCGGTTGTCCTGGAAGTAGGTGCGGTAGGCGTTGGCCCGGTTCTGCATCACGCTGATGCGGGCGTCGTTGTCATCCCGGTACTTCCCAAAGTCTGCGGCACTCTGGAATTTGCCGTCCCGGCTCTGGTAGTCGCTGCCCAACTGGCTGGAGAGGCCGTTCACGCTCTCCAGCCAGGAATTGAAGCCCTGGGCCTTGTCCGCCTCGTATCTGCCGCTGCCGCCGTAGGCGTCCTTGCCGTACTGCTGGTCGATGACGGCCCGGCGTTCTGCTGCTTTGTTCCGCAGAAAGTTGCTCGCCCGCGTTACGGTGCCGTCGTCATTCTTGCCCAGAGGGGTCTTGTCGCTGCTCTGGATGCTCTCGGCCTGCTGCCGCGCCGCCGTCCGCTTCTTCAAAAAATCGCTTGCGCTTGCCATAGGGCCGCCTCCTTACTTCTTATTGCCGTTCCACTTGTAGGTGTAGGTGTTGGTCGCGCTGTCGTAGGTCTCGATGACCTTTCCGCTGTTGACGTAGTTCTCCACCTCGTCGTAGGTGAAGCGGCCATGGCCGGGAATATAAATCCAGCTATCCCCGTGCCGGTTGCCGATCTGGGCGTCGCTGCCGCTGTCTCCGCTGCCGCCCTGGTTCTTCATCCAGTATGCGCTCTTGAGGCCCGCGATCTCCTGGTCCGTGTACCCCAGGGCCTTGTAGCCGGAGAAGTCGCCGCCCGCCGCGAGGGTCTGGGCCTTTGCCAGCGCCCGGTTGTACTCCGTCTCGTCCTTGTAGGTCTCCCGGTTGTAGGCGGTCTCGTCCTCGTAGCGCTTGTCCGCGATCTGGTCCCGGCCCACGGAATAGTTCCACTCGTTGTTGTAGCGCTCGTCGCTGATATTGTCCCGATGCACGCCGTAGTCGAAGCTCCGGTCCGTGTTGTACTGGGCCAGGAGGTCGGCGTACTTGGCGTAGTCGCCCTGCTCCAGGGCCTCCAGCATTTCCAGGTTTGCCCTCTGGGTGTTGCCCTCGTCCTGGTACATGGAGTAGGCAAGCTGTTTCAGCTCCGGGATTTTATCGGCCAGCGCCCCCATGTAGTTGTCATAGGTCTGCTGCGCTGCGCTGCCTGCATAGCTGCTTGCAAGGCCGCCTGTGCGGGCGCTGACCTGCCCCAGGGTGTCCTGCATCGCCCGCTCGCCGCTGCGCGTGTAGCTCTCCTTGTACTGCTGATAGGTTGGGTCCTTCTCCGGGTCGTAGCTGAACGCCTCCCGGTTAAGGATTTGGCGGGTTAGGTCGTCGATCTGGCTCTGGTAGCGGCTGGTGTAGGTGGGGGCCGCCTCGTAGGAGAAGCCGCCGCCTCCGTTTCCTCGTCCGCCGCCGCCCATCTCCAGGGGGATGTAGCGGCTGCCGTCGCTGTCGCCGGAATAGCCGTAGTTGCTGCGGATGCGCCCCACATAGTCGTGGGCGTCTGCCCAGGTCGTTTTGCCTGCCGCCGCTGCCGCCCGTATCTCCGCCGCGCTCCGCAGCTCGTCATTGGAAAAATGCTCCTGGTCATATACGCTGCCGCCGTAGCTGCCCCGGTCGCTGCCGCCGCCGCTCACCGTGTCGGCGCTGGGCGCGGCGGCCTTGCCGGTCTTGCTCCCGGTCTTGATGGCGCTGGTGGCATAGCCGTTCTCGTTATAGCTGATGTTGTAGCCGCCCTTGGAGACGGTCTTGCCCGCCAGGTCTTTGTTCCTGGACATATCGGGTTTTGCCATGTCGGATTACCTCCTCTTTCAGTTGGTTTTCTGCTCCAGCGCCGTCACGCGGGCTGCCAGCTTGTTGTACTCGCTGCCCAGTGTGCTCACGCTCTGCTGCACCCCGGAGAGGGCGGTTTGCAGGCTGGAGACCTTGCTGTTCAGCCCCTCCACGCTGGTCTGTATAGCGGTCATGCTCTTTTGAAGCTGCCCCAGCATGAAGTCCAGATTTTCTTGCAGGCTTCTGGTGTAGTTGCACAGAGATTTTACGGTCCCGTTCACGTCGTTGCGGTCAAACGAAGGAGGGGAGCCGGGGAGGGTGGTTGCCATGCCCTGTCACCCCCTTAATATTCGCTGCCCAGGGCGAACTCCCGGATGATGCTCTTGACCAGGCATCCGCCCTTGCCGGACAGCCGGATGCGGAAGTTGTCGCACCGCACCGGCAGGATGGGGACTTGCAGGGTCTTGGCCCGCTCGTTGTGGGTGGAGAACACCTGTCGGAATGGCTTTCCGTCCGTGCTGATCTCCACCTTGAGCCAGGCCCCGGCCTCCAGGTCCGCCCGCAGGTACAGCTTGGAATAGCACTTGCGCCCGTGGCTCGTCTCGTCCATCTGGCACAGCGTTGCGCTCCAGTTCACCAGGCCCTCCTCGGAGTAGTCCTGCCCGGTGGTCATCAGCTTGCCCGTGGCCCCGTCCAGGAAGTAGAGCGTCCCGTCCAGATAGGCCCAGTCCAGCGCGTGGGTCGCGTCCTCCCGCAGCCAGATGGCCCGCAGCGTATCAAAGACGTACAGCTCCCAGTCGCCCTTCTCCGTCCGCATGGAGATGTAGTAGCGCTCGCCGTCCGTGCCGCCCACCGCGTCGAAGAAGCGCCGGGTCCCGAAGTTCTCCGTCAGCAGCTCCGGGGTCCCGCCGGAGTAGGCGTACACGCCGTTGCGGCCCTTGTAGAACAGCGTCTCGTTGATGACGGCCAGGGACTTCTCGCTGCCCTTCTGGATGCCGGGCACCGTGTAGGTGTAGATTTCATACTGCGCCGGATAGCTGCCCAGGACCTTGTGTAGGCAATTCTCTTTCCAGAACAGCACCGTGCTGGAGTAGGCGATGCACCCGGTGAACTCGCCCTCCGTGCCCACGGCCACGGCGTAGCTGTCCGTGGACACCCCGTCGTAGACGTAGAAGTTGGTCGGGTCGCCCAGGGCGCTGGCGTAGATGGTCTTGCCCTCCGCGCCCCAGATGCGGTTATCGCATTCGCAGATGCACGTCAGGTCCGGCACCTTCCGCTCCAGCATCACCGTCCCGGCCTCCACGCCGGTCTTGGTGAAGATGTCCTTGGTGAAGGTCAGCTTCCGCGCCTCCAGGGAGCGGATGATGTGGCTGCCATTGTTCGCGGCGCAGGTCGTACAGCCGGAGATTTCGATTGCGTCTCCGGCCTTGAAAAGCTCGTCGAAGCCTGGGTATTTGTGCAGCGCCGCCGTGTGCAGCAGATAGGTGATCTGGTAGGTCCCGTCGCTCTGCTTTGCGCTGCTCTGCACCACCATGTATTCCTTGGAGCTGTCGCAGTCGTATTGAATGTAATCGCCCGCCTTGAGCTTGTCCGGGGTCCCTGCGGTCCCGCCGCTCATAGTCAGCGCTCCCGTGGTCTTGTTCACGCTGGCCCCGGTGTAGGCGGTGATGGATGTGTCGGCGGCCACGCTGCCCTTGGTCTCTGCGTTTTCCGCCGCCTGGTCGATGTAGCTCTGCTCCGGCACGGCCAGGGTGTTGGCCGTGAAGGTCACGTCGCCGGGGAAGCCGGGGTATTCCGCCGCCAGCATCCCAAACTTCTCTGCCTCCGTGTCGTAGTAGACCTTATCGGGGAAAATGACGATTTTGGTGTTGATGGTGGCAAACTGCTTTTCGCCCGCAGTCACATGGCCCACCACCTTGCCGTCATAGAGAAAGTCGGTCCCGTCCACCACGCACAGCTTCCCCCGTGCGTACAGCCCCGTGGGGCTGGTGTAGGTCCCGGCGGTCTTGCGCCCGTCCCGCTGACTGAGGCACGGGAAGCGGGCGGAGGAGAGGCCCCAACTCTCTGCCAGCTCGCCGTCCCCGGCCCCCTGGCCGTAGTTCAGCCCGGCAAAGGCGATGATCTGCTTGCGGTTCTTGCCGGTCGCCGCCGTCATGTATGGCAGGTTCATCTCGCCCCTCCTCCTAAAATATCCCCGTCAGACCCCCGCCGCCGATGGGCAGGTGCCTGCGGTGATACTGTTTCCGCCATTCGTCCAGCGCCGCGTTGTACGCCAGGGCGGAGTTGTTGTAGTTGTCGGCCTCCCGGTTGTAGAAGTCCACCTTGCTCATAAGGTACAGGTCGTACAGCCCGTCGTAGGGGGCCTCCACCAGCAGGGGCTTGTCCCCGTCCTCCGGGAACGCCTTGGGAAAGTCCGGCAGGTCGGTCCAGCCGCACGCCGGACACAGGTTGCTGTCCATCACCCGGTCATAGGTGATCTCCGTCCCGCCGCAGGTGGGACAGACGGCGACGGGTCCCTTGGCCCCGCGCCCGCTCGTGAGCTGGTGCCGCAGGATGGTCTCCCGGTAGAGCTGTCCGTCCAGCTCCAGCAGCCACGCCGCCTTGGTCTCGTCGTCGATGGCGTCCGGCCTCGCCCGGTTCACCCGTTCGATAACTTCATTGATGCTCGGCATACCGCCGCCTCCTCTCATAGAATTTGCCGGGCAGCGGCACGCCGCCGCCCGGCTTTCTGGGTGCTTCTCTTACACCGCGCGGACCCACAGGCCGTTGTTCTTCACATACAGCCCGCCGTCGTTACCCGGCACGCTCTCAACCGTGTAGCATCCATCGCTGTCTGTGCTGTCAGATACAACGATAGAAGATTTAAGATTAAAAGCGGGACGCGGCGCGAAGTAGGCGCGCCACACGCAGAAGCTGCGCACGGTGCCGCCGGCGCTGACGTAGTACGCGTAGTCGCCCTTCGAGTACGGGGAGCGCAGGCCCCAGTTGACGGCGGTCGCCGTCTCGTCCAGATAGGCGATGCGCTTTGCATTGTCGGAGAAATAGCTGAACGCCTTGCCCTCCGTCTGCCATCCGCTCACGCCCGCCTCCGTGCAGGAGATGGCAAAGCCCTTGCGGTAGATCGTGTGCAGCGTCGCCACCTGGTTGCCCTCCGCCACCACAATGGGGACGGGGACCAGGCACTCCCGGATTTTCTCGTCCAGTTTCAGCGGCCAGATGCCGTCACAGAAGTTGTCCAGAGTGCAGCCGAAGTAACGGTTTTTGTAGCCGTTGCTGTCGGAGGCGTTCCATGCGATCTCACTGAAAGCATCCTTGCGGATAAGGGTCACGCCCGTGCCGGTGCCGTAGTGGTCATTGTCCAGCTTGATGAACTTGGTGGGCTTGCTGTTTTCCGCCAGCTTCACCAGGCTGCCGTTTGCCAGATTGGAAAGTAACTGTCCCATATCGTTTTGTTCTCCTTTCGTCAGGTCCGGGCCGGGCAGCGGGGATGCCCGCCGCCCGCCTGGCCTCGTCTGCACGGTCCAGAGCCATCAACAACCTGGACCGCATTTCTCTGCGGAGCTGCTTTGTGTCGCCGTGCTTGGCGTGTGCCTCCCAGGCGGTAAAGCTCTCCATGATTTTCTCCCGCGACACCTCGCCCGCCGCGTACTGCTTCTCCCACAGCCGGATGCGTCGTTTCATCCGCTTGATGGAGGAGTAGCGCAGCTTGCTGACCACCTGGCCCGTCCGGGTCAGATAGGTGTGGAAGCCGCAGAAGTCGATGCCGTTTTGCAAGGGGAAGATGTTGGTCTTGTCGTTCAGCTCCAGGCCCAGCTTGGCAAATTCAAGCCTTGCAAGGCGTAGAGCCTCAACCGCTGTCGCCTTATCCGGGCAGATCACATACCAGTCGTCCATATACATCCCTGCCAGCGGCAGGTGCAGCTTCTCGCCCACATAGTGCATGAAGGAGCTGACGTAGAACACCGCGTAGATGTGGCTCGTCTGGTGTCCCAGGGCCAGGCCCTCGTCCACGGCGTCGATGTATCGCCACATCAGCGCCCGGATGTCCGGGTCGGGAAACCGGGGTTCCAGCGCGGCCTTGAGCCGCCGGTGGTCGATGCTCTGGAAGAAGTGGCGGATGTCGCCCTTGATGACCCAGCCCTCGGCGTAGTCCCATTCCTCCATGGGCCGGTGGGGCAGACCGGCGGCCTTGCGTGCCGCCTCGTCCGCGCCCTTCCGCCGCAGGAAATAGGTCCTCATGTGCCGTTTCAGCATCTCCAGCCCGTAATGGGTCCCCTTGCCGTACTGGGCCGCGTAGGTGTTCAGCGTGAAGCTCCGGGCCAGCTCGTCGTAGACGATGTAATCCGTGAGCGCGTGCTGCACCACCTTGTCCCGGAACGTCGGGGCCTGGATAAGCCGCTTTTTGGGTTCGTAGATATAGAACGCGTCCAGCGGGTCCGGCTGGTGCGTCCCTTGCAAAAGCGATTTTGAGAGTATCAGCAGTTCCTCGATTGCGCTGTACTCAAAGGGTGCCGTACTCTTTTTGCCCCTCTTGCACCGTCTGGCCCGGTGGCAGGCCGTCCATAGGGTGTCAAAGGAGCATAGTTCCTGATAGGTCATATCACACATCCTTGCTTGGTTTTCGGATGGTGGAGCGCAGGTCCGGCATCGCTGATAGCGGCCAGTATCTCCCTCCGCCGGAGGTGTCCGGGGCTTTCCCCGGTAGCGAGCCTGGCAGCGTCGGTGCCATGTGTTTATCCCCCGTGTTCATGTCCACGGACGACGGGATATAGCCTCCTTTGATGATGGGCCTCTGCTTTCGCCGCAAGGGCTACTTGTACACGGTAATTCCATCAGAGCGGGACGCGGCGCGAAGTAGGCGCGGTACACGTAGAAGTTGTTCACGGTGCCGTCGGTGTTGATGTTGTACGCGTTGTTGTCATTCGAGTTCGGGGAGCGCAGGCCCCAGTTGACGGCGCGAACAGGCTATACCCCAATGAAAGGCAGCTATCGCCGCCGAACATCCTCTCTTGCCTGGGCAGCGCGGCTCCGGTCCTTCTCGTACCAGGCGGCGCACATATAGCGCACCGTCATCACCGCCTTGCTCCAGGTCGCGGCCTTTTGGCCGCTCACGCCGGGGTATTGCTTGCTTTCTGCCATCCGCAGTATCTTCCGCTCCAGCTTCTTGCACGCGCAAAGGGCCTCACGCTGCATCGCCAGCCGCTCCGCCGGTCTCTCCCGCAGGTCTATGAGGTTCGCGCCCTCAATGCACGAGCAGATGGCCTCTGCACCGTTCATCAGGGCCGTTCCGGTGGTGTAGCGGTATTTCTTGGGGATGACCTTCTCATTGGCGCAGGCGTCTGCCGTGTAAAGCCACATATCAGCCGCCTTGTTGCCCAGCTTGAAGTCATCGGTCTGTCTGTCAGCCATCGGGGCACCCTCGCTTTCGTGCTGCATCCAGCAGCTCGTCGCAGCCCTCTGCCTCCAGCACCAGGTCCGGCCCCAGCCGGATGGTCACGGTCTCGCCGGTGGGGGAGCGCCCGGTCAGCACCAGGCTGTCCTCCCGGCACATCCGGCAGGGCTGCTCCAGCTCCGCCAGGAGGTTGGAGATCAGGCAGGAAGCCTCCGCCCAGTCCTTACACGCTGCCCGCCGCATCCATGGCCTCCACGGGAGCTTTGTCAACCACGGCCTTGTCCGCGCTGTTGGCCTCCAGGGTCATCTTGAGGGTGGTAAGCTGTTCGTTGAGGCGTGCAAGGGCGCTCTGGGCGCTTTCCTTCTCGCTCTTCTCGTGGGACAGCTTGGCCTCCAGCTCCGCCACCTGGGCCGTCAGGGCGGCAACATCGCTGTCCTCGCTGGTGCGGGTCAGTTTCAGCCCGTGGGAGACCACGCGGAAGGGGCCGGTGTAGGTCGCCGTGGTGCTGCCGTCCTCGGCCAGCACCTCAATGGGACCGGCACAGAACGCGGCCAGAGCCTCGTCGCTGATGCCGCCGGGCAGCTCTGCCACCACGGCCTGGCGGGGGACCCCGCCGATGTTCTCCGTCACCACCGTGAAGCCCTTGTCGCTGACGGTGTGATTGCCTGCTTTAATCATGTTCGTGTCCTCCTCTTATCCGATGTTGATGTAAACGTCGCCGTTGGCCCCCAGGCTGGAGGCGGGAGCGCCGTTGCCGAAGTAGATGTTGCGGAAGCCCTTTGTGCTGCCGCTGGTGGGCGACACGCCGGACACGCCGCCGGTGAACGCTCCGCCCGTCTTGGGCATTTTCTGGTCTGCATAGGCAAAAATGTCCTGGGCCTTGCCCTTGGGGTCATAGACCGCCTTGGTCATGTCGCCGGGGTTTACGGCGTCCGCGCCCTTGGGGATGCCGAAGTCAAAGATGGGGGCAGCGTCCGGGCTTCCGGCCCGCCGCTTCACCGTGGCCGCACTTCCGGCGGCCAGCGTGGTGGTCGTCCCCACCTGGATGTTAGGGGTAGAGCCGTCGGCACCGGCGGGTCCCTGTGCGCCGGTCGCGCCGGTCGCGCCCTTGGCCCCGGTCTCACCCTGGGGTCCCTGGATGCCCTGCTCTCCCTTCGGGCCTTGAGCGCCGGTCGCGCCCTGCGGGCCTCTTGCACCCTGCACGCCCTGGGGTCCCTGCGGACCCACAACCTTGCCCAGATCAATGGTAGGCATAGATGGTTCCTCCTTCCGTCAGATGTTTAGGCATAGATGCCCTGCATCGTTGATGTAATAGTCCGGGGCCTCGTTGCCGGTGTAGGTACACAGCAGATGCCCCTCGTCGGTCACGCTGAAATTGACCATGCCAGCCGTCTGCACGGCCACGCCGTCGATGCCGCGCGGTCCTTGCGGCCCCTGCACGCCCTGGGGTCCTTCCGGTCCCGTGGGTCCAACCGGGCCAGCAGCGCCTTGAACGCCCTGGGGTCCCTGGATGCCTTGGATGCCCTGGACGCCGCGCTCGCCGGTCAGGCCGCGCTCGCCCTGGATGCCCTGCTTTCCGGTCTTTCCCTGGGGTCCCTCTGCGCCCTGTTCTCCCTGGTCGCCCTTGGAGGCGATAAGCAGCCAGTGGACACCCTCCACGCCTCCGGCCACGTCCAGCTCCGGGGCCACGCCCTTGCACGCTGCCTTGCAGATGTAGGAGCTGCCCAGCCTGCTCACCTTCTGGAGGGGCAGATAGGTCTTTGCGCTGTCATAGGCTTCCCACACCTTCACGGCCTCCTCGGCCTGCTCCAGCGCCTCGATGGCGTTTCCCACCAGGGTGCTCACCTGGGGTACAATGCCGTCGATCTGGGTCTGGAGCTGCTGCGCCTGGGTGGGCGTAGGCTCTTTCGGCGTGGTGTAGGCGTCGTTCGGCTTCACCAGCAGATGGTCCGTCACCGTGATGGCAACGGCGGTGGGGTTGCTCTCCCGGAATCCCTCAATGGTAAAGCTGCACCAGCCCTCCAGGGCCAGCGGCTCCGCCGGAATGGCCGTGTCGAAGGTCAGCGGGTCCTTCTTTGCCACCAGGTCCTCCACGCTGTTGTACAGCAGCACCGCCACGGGGCTTTCGCCCAGGGCGTTGCGCCAGATGATGCGCTTGGAGAACGCCTCCCAGTCATCGCTCATAACGATGTGCAGGCCGGTCACATTGGCCTCGCCCTGCACGCCCGCGTTCTTGCTGTCCTTGCGGACAAATTCGCCGGTCACGGTCACATTGATGGTCCTGTCCATAGGGGGTCTACCTCCTTTCTGTATGATAAAAGGCGCGGCGGGGCGGAAGGGTCGGTCCCTCCATACCTCGCCGCGCCGTGTCGCAGCCGCTTTTAGGGTCTCGCGGTGTGCCTGTTCAGTTAGATGTTGCGGGCCTTGGCCTCGGCAGCGTAGGCGCTGCTCTCGCGCTCAATGAGGTTTGCGGTGGCGTTGTCCTGGGCCATGCTCTGCTCCAGGACCTCCGCCACATAGGCGGGCACCTGCACGGTCTCACCGCGCTTGATCTGGAAGCTGCGGCCATTGACGGCCACAAAAACGTCATCCTTGTACTTGTCGTTGTCCTTGAACAGACGGATGGGCACAAGGTCGTTCGGCTTGGGCGCGGCGGGGGCGGTCTCTTTTGCCGCCTCCAGGGTCTCCTTGGCTTTGGCCTGGGCCTCTGCCACAATGGCAGCAGCTTCCGCCTTGGCCTTGGCGATGATGTCCTCCGCCTCGGCGGCGGGGGTAGCCTGCGTGGTGGCCTGCTGCTCATTGGCAGCAGCTTCTTTCTTGGCAGCCATAGTGTAAATACCTCCTGTTGGTCAGAATGTGGGGCCGCCCGCCGTAAAGCAGGCGGCCCCGGTGATTAGCTGTTGAAGGTGGAGCAGGTCTCGATGCGGACCATGTACGCCTCCACCAGGCGCTCGGCCACCTTGGTGGCTTTCCAGCCTGCGGTGGCGCGCTGGTCCAGGGGGTCGGCAGTACCGGCAGAGCCGAGCTGCTTCACGATGTGCTGGAGACCGCCGCCGGTGATCTCGGTCACGCCGTAGGCGTCCGCACCCAGAATGAGGGTGGAGTACACGTCACGGGCGGATGCCTTGGGGGTGACGGTGCCGCTGGAGGCGGTGCCGGTCTCGTAGTCCTTGCCCGCGTGGGTAAAGACCTTGGCCTCGCTGGTCTCCACGAAGCGGACGCCCTCGATGCGTCCGATCTCGCCCTCGTAGATGCCGTCGGGGTCGGAGTAGGTCTTGACGTTCACCCACTTGGGGTCACTCATAAGGTCGTAGGAGCAATCCGGGTGGATGATGCCCGCGTAGTAGCCGTTGATCTTGGGCGCGTTCATCACCTTGAGGTAACGGACAGCGCGGCGCACGGCGTCCACGGTCAGGTAGTGGTTCTGGCTGTCGGTGGTGCTGCCGCCGCACAGGTTGGCGCGGCTGTCCACCTGGCCCTCGGCGTACTGCACGTTGGTGCCGCCGTTCAGCACCTCGCGGGTGATGGTGTCCAGGGTGCGGCCCGCCTGGCTGCCCAGCAGCTTGGTGGCCTGCACCAGGTTGTTGTCGATGGCGGAAAGCAGCAGCATATCGGACAGCTCGATGAAGCCGCCGTACTGCGCCACAGTCGCGGTGATGACGCCCATGTTGAGCTTCTGACCTTCGGGGGTCACACCTTCGGTCAGGGCCGTGGTGGCCTTGGGCAGGGGGTCATACTTGCGGAACTCGATGGTCTTACCGCCATTCTTGGGGATGGGGTGCTTCTGTCCGAACTGGTCATGGACCAGCAGCGGCTCCGCCATATCAATGAGATAGTCGGAGTAGAAGGTTTTCATCTCGCCGGAAAGGTCGTTCCCGGTGGTTGCGCTGGTCGTCTTGTTGATGACTGCATCAAACAGGTTCAGCACGACGGGCAGCAGAATGAATTTGCGGATGGTGTTCATGTTAAAATCTCCCTTCTGGGGAGAGGCTTAAAACTCGATGTGCTCTCCCCGTGCAGCTCTGCGGATGATCTCCGCGCGGTCCCTCTTGGACAGCTTGGAAACGTCATCCTTCACGATAAATGCACCCTGGGAGGTCGTGCCGTTTTCCTGGGGCCTTGCGCCCTTGGCGCGGATGCCATCCACCACCTGCTTCTCCGTGGCCTTGGCCTGCATAGCGGCCACGCCCGCCTTGATCTGGTCCATGTGGACCACTTCATAAGCGTGCTGGACGGGAACGCCCGCCCGGAGCATGGAGAGGAACTGGGGATTTTTGACCTCCGCGTTGAGGTCGAAGCTGGGGTACAGCCCCTTGACCTGTTCGGCCTCGCCGTACCACTGCTGGAGCTGCTGCTGCGCCCGCTGGTCGTTCTGCCGCTGGCGCTGCTGGCGCAAAAGCGCCTCGTTCTCCCGCTGGAGCTTCTGGAACTGCTTGTACTGCTCAACAGACATCCCCGCCTCCTCGGCGGCCTCGGACCAGTATGCGTCATCGTTTTCGATGGCCTGGGACAGCTTGCCCATGTCGCCGTCGCCGATCTGGTAGCGCTGCATCAGCATATCAATGACAGGCTGATACTGGCCCACCTGCTGCTCCAGGTTTCTGGTCTCCCGGAAGCGCCGGTCGATGATGCGCTGGGTCTCCTCGGTGTAGATGTCCTTGTACTCACCGTTCACAAGGTCCTGGAAAGCCCTGCGTTTGGCCTCCAGAGTATTGGACGTGGTGCTCGCGTCCGGTTTGTTGTCACTCCCGGCGTCGGAGGACCGCTGCTGTCCCTCCGGGTCTCCGCCCTCGCCAGCCTCCGCCGGTTTGGCCTGCTTCCCGAAGATGACATTCTGGTATTCGCCCGATTTTCCCCGCCGGGTGGATGCGGGGGATGCCTGGGTCTCGCCCTGTGTGCCGGGTGCTCCGTCGCCAGAGGCCGCCGCCCCTGCGCCTGCTCCGCCTGCGGCACCGCCGCCGTCGAACAGGTTCAGCCGGATGTCCAGCAAATGCTTGAAATTCATAGGATTGCCTCCTTTTTCGTCGCGGGTGTATCGCCCCCGTGCATCGGTCCCTGACTTCACCAGGGCAGCGGCCCGGTCCCCACCGTGACCGCCGCCCCGCATGGTGTGAAGCAGGAGGACAGTATAAGCGTATCAAATGCTTTTCAGCTTTTCGCCCCGAACTCGGAAAAAATTTTTATTTTTCTTCCCGGCACTCCACCTGGACCTGCTCCGGGTGGGCCTGGGCCACCTGGGCAAGGCCGATGACAGCCATCTCAAAGGCCGCCGCCGTGCCGTCGTCCCCGTCGAAGTCGAGCTGCACATCGCCGCTCTCCATCCGCCAGGTGTAGACCTCCACATAGCGTTCCCGCATGGCGTTGGTCACATATCCGGCCAGGGCGTAAAGGATGCCGGACACCGCCGCGCACGCCTCTACGCTGCCGGTGGCGTGGCCCTGGGCAGAGAGGATGCAGCGCTGGCCGTCCCGTTCGGCATAAACCTGGGTCATAACACGTCGCCTCCCGTCATTCGTTGCCCATGCTGGGGGTGCTGCGCTTCGCCAGCCGCTCCCCGTAGCCGGTCATGGGATGCTGGGCCTCCATGATGCCGCTTGCAAGGCTGTCCTTCTCGCTGGAGGGCATGGGGCCTGCCGCTTGGCCTCGCTGGCCGCCTCCGGTAGGCTGCGCCGCTCCGATGCCCATGTCCTTGCCCGTGAGGGTCTGGATGATAAGGGCCATCTGGTCGAGCTGCTGGGACATCTGCTGGCAGATATTGAGAAGGGTCTGGCCGTTCTGCACCTGCTCCTTCACCTTGTCGATGCCTTCAAACTCCATCATTTCCAGAGCGCCCAGCGCCTCCTGCGCCCGCTCCGGGTTGAAGAAGCCCAGGCCGTACAGCTCCTTGGCCCGCTCGTTCTGCTCCATGCGGGAGAAGGGGTTTTTCTTCTGGGCCTTGATTTTCAGGTCGAAGATGGGCTTGCGGTAGAGGGGGAGGCCGTCGGAGGTCTGGCCCACTTCCTGCTCCTTGATGCCCGCGTTGTTCATGTCGATGAACTGGTAGCTGCCAGGCGTCTGGCCCGTGATACGGAACGAGCGGGTCTCGTCGTAGAACTGCCGGATAAGCTCAATGCACATCGAATTGATTTTGACGTGGGTGCGGTAGCTGGCGGAGATCATGTCCCGGCTGGCCTTGTTGCCCGCCTCCTGGAGGGCGGCGATGGCAGCGGCGGCGGTGACGCCGGACCCGGCGCTGCCGCTGTTCACGTCGCGGTTGGCCGCCGTGTCCTTCATCTCCTCGATTTTCATTTGCGCCACGGTCACATAGATGTCGTCCAGCGGGTTGGTGACAATCTCCTTGATGCGCCTGTCGTCAAGCTCACCCTGGACGTGGACCAGGGGCTTGCTCCAGTCCAGGAACTCCTCCTCGTTGATGCCCGTGCTGTCGCTGACGAAGAAACGCTTCTTGGTGGTCATCATGCTGTTTTCCAGGATGTTGGAGGACAGCTTGTCGATGTAGAGC